>Ga0325402_1003063_pt1 | contig 14903 bp, 10 predicted proteins | sample PopdelMetagenome_22_FD_207212 | JGI IMG/M metagenome (GOLD analysis project Ga0325402, IMG submission 207212) | Populus deltoides microbial communities from Bellville, Georgia, United States - Xylem-PdKOR-R3 | ecosystem: Host-associated > Plants > Phyllosphere > Stem > Wood/Secondary xylem... | reverse complement strand
TTGTGTTTAAGTTTAATTAGGAATTTGAATTAAATTTACTTTTGGGAATATGAAATAACATATTATTTATATATAACTAATATTAAATATAATAAAATATAATAAAAAGCTTAAAAAATAAACCAACAATTAGAATTCAGATCTCATTAATTTAACAATATATATATTCATAGAGTTTTTTTGTTTTTTTAATACTCATCATTACTACTTAAATATACATTAAACCCACTTCCCTCAAAATCAAAATTCAGTAATTCATGAGAATTTTAATTATGAAGTAATATCCTCCCATTCGGACCATTATGTAAGGGTGTATTTGTGAGAAAAAGCACATCAAACAACAAAAAGAAAAGGAAAAGGAAAAGGAAAAATAATTTTTTTTAATTTTATTTTTACTCTCTCGAATCCCGGAGGCGCATTTTTATTCGTGCGAAGCGGCGGCTCCTCACGCAATTTTAAAATAAAAATACACAAAAATAATAAAAGAATAAAAATAACTGTCATTAGCTCTGTCTTTGTCTGTCTAACACAATATCAAGAGTGTACCTCTTCTCCTTGTAGCACATCCTGCCTGCCTGCAGCTGCAGCTGCTGCTCTTTTTCTCTGCATTCTTTAGATTCTCTTCTCTCTCACACAAAATCATATAAAAAAACCTCACTTTTCTCTTTTCACCAAAAAAAAATAATCTCAAAATCTCTTTTTTTTTTCTTAGCTTGCAGTAACGGTCAGTAATTCTCTCAAACAGTTTCCCTTTCTCTGCCACCGAAGCAAACAGGTAATGAATATTTTTGAACTCGAAAATGGGAGGAAAACTTCTTACGTTTCTTAAGAGAATGTGTCTTTGCTTTTCTTTTTTCCATTTCTGATCATGGGTTTTTGAGTTCTTCTTTCTTTTGAACCAAACAGATCATAAATGTGTTGTGTGTTTGTGTTTTTGGTTTGAATATAATTGGACTGGTGTATAAAAGTTTGTGTACAACATTGAATGGTTTAAAGATGCTGTCTTTTTGGAGTAAGTCTTTGTTAATCATACAGGTCAGACTGAGTTAATGTTTTGCGATTTACAAGCATTTATCAAGTTGTTTTTATTATGCTTTTCAATGCAAATCCTATCTCAGTAATCTAAATTAAGGCCACGATTTAATGTGTGTTAAATAGTTTTGCTTGCTTCTCTTTTTCTTCAACTTTTATCTTTGTGGCTTCCTCTTTTTGAACTTTATTCAAGAAGGAATTCAAGTTTTTATGAAGTACGGATGGTGGGTTTTCTTCTTCTTTTTAGTTATAAAATTGGGTTTCGTTTTGTTTTCTTTGCTTGTTTAGTGAATGATTATGTGTTAATGATGCTTAATTAAGGACAATTTGGAAAATGGGTTCCTTACGTAGTGTAGACATATTGTATCAGTTTTTACAAGGTAGACTATTCAGGCTGAATGCAGAGTTGTTGTTTCTTAGTCTTTTTTAACAATTTAATACTAGTCTGCAAATTGACTTGTATTTTTAGTTAAACAGAATTATAAATTTGACTACCCTTTTGTTATTAATTCCATGATTTGCTAGCATATAAATTTCAAGGAAATCTATTGTTAAAAATGATAATTGAAAGGTCAGATTCAAGAATCTGTTAACTACTGACGTAACTATAGAAAATGTGTGTATATTGCTCTGTTTGACTTCTTGTTATAAGATGCAAAGTGGCGTGATTTTCTTTAACACTGACCAAGATTTTCTTTTTTGCAGATGTATCAATCGATTGGAGAATTCAATAGCAAATAGTGAAATAGAACACAAAAATGGAGTCATCAGGGTTGATTATTGGGATTTCAATTGGGGTGGTGATTGGAGTGTTTTTGGCTATTTTAGCGCTGTTTTGTTTGAGGTACCATAGAAAGCGGTCGCAGATTGGAAGTAGCAGTTCTAGGAGGGCGGCGAAGATCCCTATCCGGGCTAATGGTGCAGATGCATGTACTGTTATGTCTGACTCGACCATCGATCCAGAGTCACCTGTGAAAGCCGGAAGAAACAGGGTGCCCTTGTGGCTGGAAGGATTTAAGAGGAGTAATGTGGTTTCAGTTTCTGGGATACCTGAGTTTTCTTACAAGTATGTTTTTCTCTAATCTGTTTCGGTGATGACCTATCTGTTGATTTTGAATGAAATTACTTTTTGGTTATAGATATGATAGAGTGATGAGGCTGATTGCAATTGAGTGACCTGATCATAATTATTATGATGTTAGAGTTTGTTTTCTGCGTATTGGCTCCAGCACATGTAGAAGGTCCTGTGCTGCTTGGAACAGTTGATGATGGTGAATGGATAATTGTGCATCAAATTTAGAGTCTTCAAAATGATCTGATTTGAAGTTCAATTATACCTGCAAATAGCTTATTTTGGGGGTCTAAGATAGAAGGAGAAACTACTGGAGCTTTTTAAGTTCAGAATGTGTTTAATATCTGATTATTAATCTCTTGATGTAGAGGATGGCTTGAATGCTTTGTATGGGTTTAACCTCCTGATGTGTTGTTATGTGTGTTGCAACAGAATTACATTTGAGTAGGATATGCAATCTCTTTAATCTATAACTGTGGTATTTTGTTATGTGTGTGTGTTTTTCTTTCTTTAGATTCATGATTAAATTTTGTTCTTGGTGTTATCGTGCAGGGATCTACAAAAAGCAACCTATAATTTTACAACACTAATAGGACAAGGAGCATTTGGTCCTGTTTATAAAGCTCAGATTACAACGGATGAGACTGTTGCTGTTAAAGTGCTTGCAACTGATTCTAAGCAAGGGGAGAAAGAATTTCAGACGGAGGTATTGCTGGTTAACAATTTCACTTTCATGCTCATATTGGTTTATTACTGTTACTTCAAGTTGCTATTGGCATGTGTCTTCAACATTAGCATACATGTGTTACATCAAGCCTGATTCAAGAAATGACAACTGGCACAAACATATCTTGAACAGAACTGGATCTGGTTTCTGAACAGTTTCTTTAATTATCTGGGTAAGGTATGACTAAATTTATTTCCCCTTTTGTTTGACTTCTAATGGCATGCTAGTCAACAGATGGGGAGGTTTTTAATGAAGTTTTGTAATGAGTGGAAAGGAAATACCATAAAACATCACAGAAAGAGCTGCACGCATAAATGGTGAAAAATAATTTACTCTGCTTTGCACATGATTTATGGACAGAAATTTTGGAGTGTGATGAAATCAAGAGAGTCAGCCAATTGTAAAATTATGTTCCGTTTAGGAAATAAGTTATACCCAGGTCATAAATAAGAAATTCTTCACTCTGGAGGACAATTGTTCTTGTTTTGCTCCTACTGCATGAAGCTTGATGTGTCACTGTTTTATTGATTTACTCACTTGTTTCTGTAGACAATTTTCTGCTATCGTATTGTTCATTGCTTTTAACCTTTCAATTTTGTTTTAATTATGTTCAGGTTATGCTATTGGGAAGGTTGCATCACAGAAACCTTGTGAACTTGGTTGGATATTGTGCAGAAAAGGGCCAGCATATGCTTATATATGTCTATATGAGTGAAGGCAGCTTGGCTTCTCATTTATACAGTAAGTTGACATCAATTTTGTGTATGGTAGAAATACACACACAAACTTTCTGGAAGCTGTAGTCAGATAAACATCTGTGTCTCAGATTGCAAGTAAAATAGTTGCACTTTGATTGACCATCACTTTGTTACAGAGATCAGTGTTTGTGTCACTTGTAAAGCTCAGGTATGACAGATTTCAGCAATTGGAAATTGCCTGTCACTCTCTAGGAGAGCTCTAGCTAAATAAACTGGAACATACCATTGTGGCCTTTTTTGTAGTTGTCTATCCTGTAGCAAGGATCAAGAACCACCATCAAGAGATTTCATTGTGGTGATTGTGAAAAGTGACACTGTTTTCTTCTTCGCGCAGGAGAAGACCTCAAACCATTGAACTGGGATTTGAGGGTTTATATTGCTTTAGATGTAGCAAGGGGCTTGGAGTATCTCCATAATGGGGTAAATTTTCTTTTTATGCGGACTATTTTGTGTGCATGCATGTCCTCCATGGTAATAAAACTTCTTCATTATTTTATCCATGAGAAATTTACTATTTTCTATATATTATGCTGCAGGCAGTTCCTCCTGTGATTCACCGGGACATTAAATCTTCCAACATTCTGTTGGATCAGTGCATGAGAGCCAGGGTATGTCCACTGTGTATTACAAAAACTTTGCCTTGTGAGAAATTACTGTAAAGTTTCATCCAATGTTTTGAATATTAAAGAAAAACTTAGTTTAATTCAATGTGTGCAATCATGGTTGTTTTTCTTCTATCAACAAGTGTTAGGTTCTCATGCTAATTTCATACTCCTTTCATGTTGGTTCAAGTAGGTAGCTGATTTTGGGCTTTCAAGAGAAGAGATGGTGGACAAACATGCAGCCAATATAAGGGGAACTTTTGGGTATCTTGATCCTGAATATATATCTTCAAGGACGTTCACAAAGAAAAGTGATGTCTACAGCTATGGAGTGTTGCTCTTTGAGCTTATAGCTGGCAGAAATCCTCAACAAGGTCTTCTGGAATATGTTGAACTTGTAAGTCTCAACAACTCTTTCTCAAGTGGATGGTTAACTTCAAATGCAACAATCAAATTGAAACTTTTGCCGAAGTTCAGATGGTTTTTCTATGTAACTTATTTATTTCAACATCCATTCATTGGATATTGGTTTTTTAATGCACAAACTATGCCCTCACTTGTGACGGAGACTAAGAATACTTCCAAATAGGTAACACTAACAGCTTTCCCTTGGATAAGAATAAATTGGAAAAGAATGCTAACATTGAAGGGTCTTAAACTAGCTGTTATTTTTTATACTTCATCATGAACTGTTTTCAATTCCTCGTGTAACCTTCTCCATTGCATTTCAGAACAATGTCTGCTTTCATTTGAAAAGAGAGGTCATGTTAGCTTCTGTTGGTCCAGTGGGTATCAACTTCAGTCTTTTCCTTTTCTGTTTGTAGTTTAAAACTGTTTTTTCTAATATGATGAACAGGCAGCAATGAATACTGAAGGAAAAGTTGGGTGGGAGGAAATAGTTGATTCACGTCTGGATGGGAAATTTGATGTTCAAGAGCTCAATGAAGTGGCAGTTCTAGCATATAAATGCGTCAACCGTGCCCCAAGAAAACGGCCTTCCATGCGAGACATTGTGCAAGTTCTTTCCAGGATCCTCAAATTGAGGCACAATAAGAAGCATCACAAGAAGTCCCTTTCTGCCACCACAGCAGACGAGGTTTCCATTGATATGGACCAACAAGAAATCAGAACTCCTCTCTCTGAACAACACCACCGAAGAGAGGAGTCAGTTGACAGTGCTGACACTGGTGAAGTATAGAGATGATTTTAAACAATTTGTTCATTCGGGACAGCCCATGGTTTTGGTTTTGGTTTCGGTTTCGGTTTGTAATATATACATGCAGTTCAAAAGGAGCTAGGCGAGCAGATTTGTAGTTATGGGGTTTTTTTTTCCCTCTTCTGAGTTAGAATAGTAGAGGATACATTCAGTTCGTTTATAGGTTTCTTCTTTTTTGTAACATAACCAGGTCCCTTCTCTCTCTTTCGCTTTGATAAAAAGACACCCATGATTTTGTACATTGATACTATGAATCATGAATGAAAATGCAAGGAAAATAACCCGTCTTTTCCTTGAGCTGTGTTCACATTTCCCTTGAAAGGGTCAGCGCCATGTTATGAAATGTACTTGGATCATAGGCAGAATTACTAGGCTTGTGCCCATCTATTTTTGGGATGAATCTTTACTTTTTAAACAATGAATCAGAAACAGGGCCAAGAAAGCCACCATTTCATTACGAAGAACAAGAAACAGCATCGTTGATCTGGCAAACATCATCTGCTGACAAAACAAACGCTATCTTTCATTACCCATCTGTTCAGTGTCAAAAACAAAAAAAGCCAGAGCGTGACCAAGTAGTAGCAGAAGAAAAAATGGCAACCAGAGCGTGACCAGGAAGAAGAAATGGCAGCAATGGCTGCACTTCAAAGCCCAATGTCCTCTCTTTCACGCTCCTCCTCCAACTCATTCTTTGCCAACGCCTATCACTTCCTTCTCTCTCCCCTCTAAAAGTAGGCTGCAATCTTCTCTGATTTCTTTCCACTGGTTTTTTTTTCATATATATTTTTAATGCTCTTGAATTTTGATAGTCGATTGATTATTTATGTTTGATAACTTGTAAAGAGATTGTTTTACGCAGATTTCGTATGCTATACTAAAATGGATCTTGCTTAAATTGGAATTTATTTGTTCTTTCAGTAGTTGGTCAATAACTTCATAGCCAAAGACTATAAATCTTCGTGATTTTACTTCTGAGACTGCATTTTCTTTTTTTGAGATTTTGAATGTTAATTGTAATTTCCACTTGGGTTTTGGCTAAAGTGAAAAAATTGAAGTTTGATTATTATATGCACATGCTACAATTCTTCGTCTGCTAGCTGTCTTGCGCACGCTGCACTGTCAATGGCTAATACTGTACTCTTCATTCCTGGTGTCCTAACAATACCCCCTCAATCGAAGAGTTCTTTACCTCAAGAATCCATAACAAAATCTGGGAACTGCATGCTTAATTCCTCTAGGTCTTCCCATATGTTGCCTCTTCATGAACATGTGAGACTATTTAACCAATCCCATAACAACAACCTTGCTCCTTTACTTCTGTTTCTAAGAATTTCTCCTTTTCATTCTCCCTTCCCTCAATCAAATGAATCCCTTTAACACTACATTTATGTCCAGGTACAAATTTATCGTCATATTTAAAGCATAATCCAAGTTTCCTTCTTTGTTCATAAAGTGTATCAGTAGATTGTTTTGGACTAGATTGCTCATCAACTCCATGCTGGTTGAAAGGTTTGTAGGGTGTAATACCTGCTGATCTTTCATTGTTAAATGAAGAACTGATTCTGGGAGCAATTATGTTTCTTCTTACAACTGCAACAGTTGATTTTTCATGCCACTTCGCCTGATCAAAGGCTTGTATTAAAGTAGTCGGCTTGAGAATCTTTAACTTAATCTCTTCCTTTAATCCACTAATGAAACTGGACACGTAATATGATTCTGACAGCGTGGGATTAAGAGTTTTCATCAGAGATTTTAATCTTTCAATGTACTCATCAGTTCCTTTTTCCTGCTCTAATTTATTGAATTCTTCCACGACATCACTATGGCTTCCAAATCTCATACAGAGTGCTTTAGCAAGCTACTTCCAGTTGGTCAAATCATTAGTTCCCAGCAAGATCCCCTCAAACCAAATCTCCGACTTTCCTTCCAAGTACATTGAAGCAACTTCCACCCATTGTTGTCCTGGTAGTTCATTGTGCATCTTCAAATACTTCCTGCACTTTCGAATCCACCCCCTGGGATTATCACCATCAAATACTGGTAACTCAATTGTCGGTAGATTCACATTGTATTCTCATCTTAAAGTTTTCCTTGTTGTCCATATACCTTACCATGATTGCAACTCCTTTGTTGCATATTGATTCCATTAGAATTGGAGTTCTCCCTTCTTTCTCTTGCATGATCTTTGTTAGCTTCCAAAGATTGTAGATTCGTTATCACAATCTCTATTTGCTTTGACAGTTGATCAATCTTTATGTTTTGTTCTTCTCCTTGTTTATGCAAATCAGCCTCTAAGTCATGCAGTTATTGATGAATCTCATGCGCTTCTTCATCAATTCTTCGATTATGCTCCTCTAGAGCTCTGAATTTGTTGCTTTCCACCATTGTTAATCAAGCTTAAATGATGACAATGTGTTTAACCAGCTCAGATACCAATTGTGAAGGATCTTCTTTAACAAGTACAAGAATGGGGTTTGAGAAGGTAGAAAAAATAGGAGGTAAAGAGAGAAATACTTTCGACACTTAAAACATAAATTAAACAATGAAAATAGATTAAATCTCATACTTTAATGATTTTGAGGTTTGGCTTTTTTTGATCAAATAAAAATTTAATTCCTCAATACCATCATGAAATCTCTAAGGAGAAGAGGAATAAGAAGACAGAGGAGAGAGATCCGATCTGATCTTCTTATTTTAGACATCAAATAACTATAAAAGACTAAACAACGTTAAAGGTCGAATAACAATTCACTTGGGAGTTTTACTACTTAAAACATTTTTTTAACGTCTTCAGGTTATCAGAGGAAAAACAAGGTTCAATACATCCAAAGATTTCATCAAAGAAGATAAGAGACTAGAGGTTTAAGTGCAAGCAGGGCATTAAAGATATGATGTGCGAAACTATCACATGTTACCTAGATCAAAGCCTCTAGCCATCAGTAAGAGTGAAGGTCATTTATCTTTCTGACAACATTTACCAAATCTACAAGATCAAATCTCTGGAAAAATTGTCACAGGATACAAGTGTTGAAATTTATAGCCTATGCTGGCAATGTAGCAGTTCATTACAACACAGGCGGAAGTGTCAAATAGAAATAAATGAAGCAACATATTCTCAGTGACCAAACCCACTGGTTGTTCGGGATATGTTGTTTTTCCAAAGTCCTACATTGCTAATTCTGGAAATTCATTCCCATTATGAATGCTGGCAAGACAATAACCCTATTGCCGAAAGAATGGAATCGTGTCTTGCGGTGGTAAACTGGTCTGAAGGCACCAATTGTGTGCATAGACAGAAGTGATTTATCATTAAACTAGAGGTGCTCCAGAATTGAATGGTAATAAAATGCTATACAGAGGCATACGGGGTCAGCAATACGCTTTAAAGCAGCCTATTGACTACATCAATATGTAGAATGATACATTTATTCTTGACGGTACTGCAACAAGAAGTGCATAGATCGATGTATAACAGTTCAACGTCTATGAAATTTTCTTGCAATTAAGTTTTTAATAAATTATTTTTTTTATAATTAAGCTCTTGATAAATTAATTCTAATTGAATTCTTGAATATTTTCTTTTTAAAATTGAATTTTCCTTATCAATTGATATACTCTTATATTTTTCAATCGTATGTATTTTTATCTTTTTCAATTAGTCTTCAATAACTTCCCGAGCATTTTGATATTTTTTTTTATTGATTTTTTTTATTTTTTTTATATAGAATTCTAAAATGAATAACAACAATAACCATGAGAATAATCATAGGAAATAACAATCAGTCCAATGCCATGAAAGATGATTGCGAAATGGATTAAATCAAAGTGATGCAGCTTGATCACATAAAAGCTTTCGCTTTCATTTCCATTTCCTTGCTGTTTGCTACATTGATCTTGTTATTTTATACTAGTCTTCATTAGGAGTGGAGGACCATAATTCACTTAAATCCCTAGCCACTCCAGACCAATTGACCCATGAAAAGCTCAATGAGGTCTTCAATGAAGTTGTTCTGGTCCAAACACGGGTCAAGCTCAATGAAGTTGTTTTGGTCCAATGTTTAGACCAATTAAACCTAATGCATTTATTCACATGTGAATTTCAAGGAAACCTCTCCATTCCAATTTATCTTTTTTTTTCAGGAATTCTTGTCAACCTGTGCACATGCTTACGAACATGGCCGACTAAATACTAAAGCAGGAAGAGAAGACGACAGCTTAGTTGTAAAACTTGATTGAGGCCCGGATGGGTTCATGGGTCGACCCCAAGAAAAATAGAATTACAAATGACTGAAATGGTGTTGTTTTTATCCAAAAAAATCACCGGGTTAGAAGCCGGGTCAATTTAAGTTTAATTTTTTATTTTTTTAAAATCAAACTGGTTTAGATTTTAAATCGGATAGTTTTTGAACTGGCCGATAGACCAATTTGGATTTTACATCTACGAAAGAGACAACAAGAGACACAAAACAAAAATACAGGAAAATTGATACAAACTGACAATTTTATTATTCCATTATAGTCATTCTTTCAAATTACATTGGGCTGTCTTTTCTAATTCTTTCTTGTCATTTGTAACAGCTCTATCATACCCTAAATTATTTTTTACCAAGACCAGAAGAGAAACTGTTTAATTTAAATAAAGGGTGGGGAAAAAAGGCACTAAATTCAAATCTAATAATTTAATTTGTTGTTTTTTACATGAGAGTTCTTAGAATCACCTAATTTGAGAGCAAGTCTAAAGCACAGCAGCTAAAATCAGTCCAATGGTTCAGCATGCTTCGTCTTTGTATGTTAGCGTGGCAGCAGCCCTCGGTCTGAACATAGCTCGGCAGATGGCATCCCGCCAAAACGAGGAGTCCTAATCACGGGGGCCACATCGACTGTGCTAAGTATCTTAATTTGTGTTCATCTGATCTCAAACTACTCCCCCGGAAATATTTAAGACTGTCAACTGAATTCCATTCAATTTTTCTGGAATCATAAATAATGCAGAGAGGTGCTGCAAGGATTAACCTTCATTTATGAGGTGCATGTGCCAGCATTTATAGCTTCACAGATGTTACGGCAAGGAAAATGAAATGATTAAAGAAACTGGAAAGTTACCATTTTTTAAGTAAGAGAGAAATGGAACCCTAACCTCATCTTGAACATTAGCTGCTTCTTCACCAAGAGGATCTGCAAGAAGCTCCAGGCGAAAGATTAACCTGGTCAAAGAATTTACAGAAAAAAACTCTAACAGGGATGTGAAAATATGAGACAAAACAAACCTAACCCTCCAGTAATTCGTATAGATTGTTGTCTGCTGGTTTGGACTAACCCTTGTTTCATGCACAGCCCTCCAACAAGGACCACATGTAGTTCTTGTACTGAGTAATGCATGTGGACAGCAAGATTTATCATTCTTGAAAGCATGCATGTTTTACACCACAAGAATACACATGTTTAGACTAATTTTATATGCATAGACTCCCTAATTTCTGCTGATGAAAGATGTGTCTAGGGTCCTCCTGTGAATTATTTCTAATGGAAACTGAGCTTGATTCATTTGATTATTCTATTACTTTGTGTTCAAGTGAGACAGGACTTAATATAATAACATAAACTAGCTGGGTTTAATTTGTCTTAGAGTGTTTGATGCATGTGAGCAAGATTTCGAAGTACTCAAATTTCAATGCACTAGCAGCATATAAATCCAAGTCTGCAACTCCACTGCATTTCAAAGTAACCTGCAAGCTCATAACTTTGTCATTCAAACTGGGATACCTGATGTTACAATTCAAGATTTAATTATCAGACAGTCTTTTTTTTTTCTTGAAAGTATTTGTTCTTAAATTCACCTACACAGGTAAATGTTATGAGGTATTTTCAAGGTAACTTGGGTCCCCATTTATACTGCTTTATTTATGAATAAATGTGTCCCAAATCTTGAATCTGTCACTACCTACTGCTCAGCAACTACCTGGAACGAAAATTTTGCTATATGTTATAACTCCATTAGTGTTTTCAGTAAAATACAAAACTCATTATGAAGATGAAGCAATAAAGTAGCATGAGATGTGCAAATGTGTCGTGGGGCAGATACAACTAAACTATGAATCATAAAATTTGATATACTAACAAGGGATATAGCCTTGAAAGAAGAATCATAATTCTTCAAAACATAAGATTCAAGAAAATTTCCTCTAAACAAAGGTGTAAAAGGGATTCACATGACTTCATGATGTAGTGTAGCATTTTCCTTTCTTTCTTCAGGATTTGCAGATTACTACAAAGCAAGGAAGCAGGGCTCTAGGGTTGAGCAGATAAAGCTCCTCAATATTGGAATAGAGACCGACTTTCCCTGCCAGAGAATCAAACCCTGTTTGGCCAGATATTTCTTGTATATTCTCCAAAGGCCTATGAACCCTCCCAGCAATCACTCTGCATACTATCAAAGCTTTCCTTGTAGATGGATCATCTTCAAATATTTCAATAGACTCGAAAGCTCTTCCACTGGTGGAAGTTGTGAACACACCTACTCCACCTTTAAGCTCCTTTTTGGCAGAAAAACCATTTCTAATAATTCGACAAACACGGCATTTTTCAGATATACACAGACTTGAAGAACCGTTTATGCCAAGAGAGCATGCAACAGTCGTGCCATAAAACCTCAAAAGCTCATTCCCATCAGCTATGCACCGAGAATGTTTCTTCGGGAGCTTGCTGGCTTTAATTTTCACCGTCTCTCTATACTCTTCGAATCGGGCCAGAGTTTTTTGCATATTGTGAACCTTCAACACTCTTTCTATTCGACCACAATGGTTTTCACTCTTTAACCAGCTCGTTCGACATATGATTTCTACAATTTTTCTTGATGAGTCCCCTTCCACAAGTTCAGTGACTGCCAAGAAGAGAAATATAATGAGCTGCTGATAAGGAAAGCTACTCTAAAGTCTCAGGAACAGCAAACCACTTTAATATTTGACTTTGGTTTTCAAAGACTAACATCAAAAAGAAAGATCAGAATAAATTGTTTTGAGCACAGCTATAATTTATAAAGTTAAAAGTCATCAAAACCAACTAATAACTATGCCTCTCTTGAGCATCACAATAAAAAAAAACAAATGGATATCTCAGACGAAGATATTGCAGGAAAAAAGAAACGGCTTGTTGCAAAGTAATATCTGATAAATTATAAAAATAAAATAAAATAGGAGTTTATATTAAAAAGAACATTTTGCTGGTGGTTAGAATCTGGGTTCGCATTAACAGGAATTGAAATGGAAAACTCAGTCCAATTGCCACAAAGCCTGCAAAGTATATCCGTGTCTTGAAAAAAACCTTCAGCGCTATCTCGGAGCACTTGGTGATCTCAAAAGTTGCAAGGGAAAAGTTCCCACCCAATTCTGAGGTCAGAATTAAGAATGTGACTGCTGCTGTGAGGATAAGAGAACAAGAAAGAGACAAAAGAAACTGCAAAAAGGGTTTAAATTCAAAACTAAATATATGCACAAAAGGGGGATGAAAAATTAGATGGAAGATGTCTAAATTAACAAATAATTTCAAAATAGGAGATTCTTACCAGCATGCTTGGAGAGATGATGATCTTCAGCAGCTTCCCATTTGGTAAACTGTTCTCCACATTTATGGCAAGTGACTGTAGAAGAACCATTAAAATCTGTCTCGAGAGAGACCCTACTGCTTGAATGTGCACCAGAACCAAATATACCAGAACCTCCAAATCCAGACCCTTCTCTGTCTGATGAAAGAAAAGGAGATTTTCTTGGAGGAGTTGCTGCGTTCCTAAATGAAGGGTTGAAATAATGCATTGTAGGATGTCCTCCAGGTCCTGGAGTACCTGGCCTCAAAGTACCGACAAAAGTTGAACCAACACCACCGTTACTACCACCACTAACACCATTATGGTTGTTGCCATGACTAACACCAGTACCAACCCCTTCTTGGAACCCACCAAAACCAGTGATTTTGAGCTCGCACCTCGAGTTACTTAAAATAACTTCATGGGTAATTGGGTTAAGAAACTCACTGCTTCCAATGGATCTTGGACTACAACTTGGTGGCTTCTCCATGTGTCTTTTGCTTCCATGTATGACATCTTTGAGATTTGCTATGGACCTTGAACACCCTGACCTTCCTGCTTTTCTTGTCAAGATTGTACTCAAATGCTTTGTGGATTTTGGGTCATGAACTTCTGATGGCTCTGACTTGCAATGTAGAGATCTCTTCAAAGTGAACCAAACTGTTGGCATACTTCTATCTTTACCGTCCTTCACTCCTTTCCTTCGTTTGTTGGGCTTCAAAATGTTTCAAAATCACAACTTTTCAAAGTAAAACTCCTCTGCATGCATAATTTCTAGAAAGCACACAACTTTGCATTTCCATGTTTTTTTGCTTTTTCCACCATGAAAGCTAGCTGAAAAGAAGAATCTGAATATACCATTAGTCACTATACAACTTACTTTCTACTTATGCAACAGACCTCTCTTTCCCTGCAATTTCCTTTCTATTTTGAGAGGCTAACAACCAATCTTTTAACGAACTCTATGAACTACTAACTAAGCATGCTTAAGAACTCAGAAGAATCAAGAACCAAAATTTCTCACGAAGCATCCAGAAAAAAAAAATGAACTTTTTCCTAAAGTGCAGGATTCCATATCGAGAACCTTTGGTACTTCTGCTAAAATGGGTGTCCATGACTGAGGAAGAGAGAGGCAAATTGAAAACCAAAAGGCCAGAGAAAGCCCATTGTAAGAAAGACAAAGGAGGGGTAAAGCAATTACTTGTACAGAAGAAATTCAAGAAATGGAGAATCTATGGTCCATGGGGAACAAGACAACCTAACATGAAAAACCATGGTCAGTGGTGTCTGTAATAAATGACAGTTACAGCTTGAGAAAGGCAACCTGTGAAAAGTGAAGACAACTCATAAGGAAAAAAAAATTAAAAAAAAAAGGACATTCTTAAATTGACTCTTGTCTGTACTATGCTTGCCTGCTTGCGTTCTATTCTCATTTTGAATCTGTTTTAGATTTTGTGGAAGGAATCCACAGGCTTTTTTTTACAATCTAATATCCTCATGTTTTTATTTGTTTATTATTTTGGAAAATTATACTTTTTTTAAATATAAAAATAACATCATAATATTTATTGAGAATTTGGTATTATATTGATCATATAACACATGATTTTTTATCAATTAATATGTTTATTTTTTTAATTTTTCAATTTAATTTATTTATTTTTACATTTTTGCATGCATACATTTATCAGATTTTCATTTGTTTTTTATAAGATTTTATTGTATTGATTATAGTTCATTTTATATATATATATACACACACACATGGATCTATCACGTGTATCAATCATATTCATCTTCTTCATCAATTTATATATTAATTTAATTTTTTAATTAAATGTTTATTTGATTTTAATTAAAATTGTTTCTAATTTATTATTTTATATAGGATTTGATTATATAATAATATGATTTCTT
>Ga0325402_1003062_pt1 | contig 14904 bp, 7 predicted proteins | sample PopdelMetagenome_22_FD_207212 | JGI IMG/M metagenome (GOLD analysis project Ga0325402, IMG submission 207212) | Populus deltoides microbial communities from Bellville, Georgia, United States - Xylem-PdKOR-R3 | ecosystem: Host-associated > Plants > Phyllosphere > Stem > Wood/Secondary xylem... | reverse complement strand
ATCAGGCCTATTAATTAGCCCAGCATGGATGGATGACGTATCTCTCTGAACAGGTGTTTTTATACAGCCAATTTAGCATCTTTGAATTTGAAACCGTTGTAATTATTAATATTTATTCAATAGAAAATAAAAACTTAAATAAAAAAACAGATAAAATCATATTTATATCTTATCCAAGGTAAAAATATATATTTTTATCTATCCAGATTCTTTTTATTTAATCCCCTCTCTTATGTTTTTTTTCTTTCTTATCACCCTGTTTATTTATCTCTTATTAAATAAATATTAATAGTAACTAACATTTATAAATCACATTTACAAAGCTAGGAGATTGTAGGTATGATTTTTAATTAGATAGTTTATATTATAATAGCGGTTTTTTTAAATAATTTTTGTTTGAAAATACATGAAAATAATATATATATATATATATATATTTAAATTTATTTTTTACATTAACCTATTAAAAAAATCTTAAAACACCAAAAAAATTAAGATTTCTAATACTTTATGCAAATTACTTAATCCTCTGAATTTGAAAACACAAAAGTCTCCTATATTAATGAATTGGTTTATTTTTTTTTTTTACAGAACGTGTTTTACAAAATTTTCTTTTTTTCTTTTTTAGATGGTTTGATTTTAAAAAAAACAATATTTTTATTGTTTTGGTATATTGATATTAAAAATGAGTTTTTTAAAAATATATTATTTTAAAATATTTTTAAATAAAAATATTTTAAAAAACAATTATTATATTGCAATAAAATATGCTTACGTGATTTGAAAGAAAAAGTCCTGTTTTTTGTTCTGGTTTGATTTTATATTTTTTTAACATATTAGGTTTTTTTTTAGTTGGGAAAGTAGTTGTTTGAAGTTATAAGAGTGTGTTTTTAGGAGTTTTTATGTTAAAATATGTTAAATTTAGGTTTTTAAATAAAAAAATCTCAATCTCAATTTTCTAGTTGCCTCTTAAGTGATAAAAAAAATTAAGGATACAAACTACACGTCTCCTACCTTTTCCTTTTCTACTTCTTCTTTTTCTTTAAAAATAAAAAACCACATGGTGTTCATCCAATTTAAAAAATAAATTAAAAGGATCTAACTGAATGAGCTTTAGCTTATTATTATTATTTTTATTTATGTGGAGTGTTTGAGCCAACTTGTACATATCTTGAATAATTCTCACGGTTCCTGAAAGTAAATCTTTAGTGACCATCAATATCTTGAGCTTATTTTTAATAGGCTAGATGTGTTGTGTATTGCATACCTTTTTTTTTTCAATAATTTATATTTAATTTTTTTAAAATTAAATAATCTAAAATTATATATATATATAATTCTTAGAAAAATTAATAATGTATTTTAGACATTTTTCTATTAAATTCCATTTATCTTTTACTTTTTTCTTGAATAAGATGATTGAAGTTTTTTATAATGCAAATGTTTTTTTTCATACAACTCATTATAATTAAGTATTTTTTAATCTAATTTAGTTGATTTACTATGATCATTTATTTTTGTTATTATATAATTAAATAAAAATATTTTAAAAAAAATTATTAAATCTGATTGTGTCCATAACTCAGATTTTAAGATTGGTAGGTTGATTCAAATTAATCTAATATGTTATTGCCTTATTATTTTTTAAAAAATATCATTTGGATTTTTTTAAATCAAACCGCTTTTTTAATAGTCTTTTCGTAATGTCTTTTGACCTGCCAAGTCGATCAAATTATATTATATCAACTCCTACATGGTTTGATTTAAAACATAGGTTAGGCAGGGATTTAAGCTAGAATGTTTTCAAGATTAACCAGTTAAGACAGGTTTGATGCCACTTCTAAAAAATTTCCCGTAGTAACACACAAACATTATATTATTCTTATAATTAAAATTTGCATTTGAAATAGCATAGAAAGATGTTTAATAAACAAATATTTTGGTAAAATGTTTTTTTTTTAAAACAATTGAGCATGTTAATGAAACAAATGGGTTTCAGAGGTATCTTTTTATCCTTATTTTAAAGAGTCCTACCTTTTTTATTTCCCATGTCTTATGAATGCTTATAATTTTTATTAAATAAATGATATAGAAAAAATGTTGATTTTTTTAATCTAATTTAAATATATTGATAAGAAAATGAAGAATTTTTCTAGAAAATTATTTTTTTTCCATGAAATTTAAATCATTACCCTTTTATAAAAAAAGATATTAGTGCCATATAATTATGTTAAAAAATTAAAGGGCTCCCATAACACATGATTATATTTTTTCATTTGCCTCTCAACTTCATGTCTTAGATTTTAATTAGCATTGAGATTTTTTTAACATTTATTGACCCCTGTAATTCCCAATATATTTTAGCAAACATATTCCTTGGATTTTGAGCCAATGATTAAGATTTTCCTTGTTGCTATACGTTAACAACTTTTTACACTAACAGTCTCGCCGCATAGCATTAGCTATATCTAGTCAATCTCTATTTATATTTTATTATATTTTTAGTAGAGGTGTATAAAAAAACCGAATAAACTGAGAAAACTGAGAAAAAATTAATTGAAAAAATCAAATAAAAAAAACTGATTAAACCAATTAGAAAATCACAAAATAATCCCGGTTCGGTTCGGTTTTCGGTTTTGTAATGCAGGAACCGGTTAACCCGGACCGAACCGAACCGGTTCAACTAAGTTATCTCTTGAAAAAAAAAGGAGTATAAATAGCATATTTTCTAACCCTAAACTTATCTCATCTTCTCACTTTCTCAGCCGCCACCTCTCCCTGCCTCTCATCTCTGTCTCTCAAATCTGCCTCTCATCTCTCAAATCTGCTTTCTTCTCCATACTCTCTGCCTGTCATCTCTCATCTCTCAAATCTGCCCTCTCATCTCTCAAATCTGTCTTAGGGTATCACAGATCCAACCGAAGAAATATGATATTTGAGCTCTGTCTGGGCTGAGTTGTGTTCTTGATAAAGAGGTACAAGATGCAGTTACATGCAACCTGTTACATTTAGTTGAACAACCTGCAATACTTGTGATGCTCAGTTATGACACAGATGTTTGTCATTGTTTGCCATTTTACAGGGAGGATTTGTTTTTCTTTGGTCTATGATTTACTTCTGCAACACTTCTAGTTCTGGCTCAATGTTCCTTCCATTTTCAGATTGTCCGCATTATTGTCTTTTGGGATTTGGATTGTAAATTTCATGCTATCGATTTGGAAGCAAGTACAGAAACAAAAGTGCTGACAAATGTGGTCAATAAAAAGCCCAGAAAAAAATCAACCGGAATAATTTCGGTTTGAACCGGTTTGGAAGGGAAAAAAACCGAACCGAACCGAAATTAATCTGTTTGAACCGGTTTTCGGTTCGGTTCGATTCCAAAACTAAAAAAAAAAATAAAATCGATTTGATTGTTTATTTTGATCCAAAACCGGATCGGACCGAAAATGCTCAGCCCTAATTTTTGGATATATCATAGAGAATTTTAACATTGAATTAAAGATTTATTTTACAGAACATAAAATTAATTGGTTGTCAAAACCAAATTGAAAGAATAAGCATCAAATTTAACATAACTAAAAAATAGAGCTGTTTTTACAACAAAAAAAAAAGACAGAAAAAAAAAACCAATTCCACCCTTAAAGTTTGACATTATACAATTTAGATTTTTTAGTTTCAGTCAAGAACTTTATTTTTTAAAAAAATTTATTCCCTGAATGTTGAAGAATAAGGAAGAAAGTATTCATCTAGCTATTAAAATCACCAAACTTTATGTCAAATTGTTCGTCTTAGATAAAAGAATTAAACAAAGGTGGTTTCTCTCATTAAACATGATGAGCAAAGTAGATTAAGATCTGATAATTAATCATTGATTCAGTTTGATTTTATTTTTTAAAAGTGATTAGAGGATTTTAGGCATCAAAATATACTTAATGAGATTTTAAGATGTTTTTAAGGTCTAAATACTTGGACCCAGGAGATGTGTTGTCCATTAAAAAAAAAAAACTAAGTCGATGATGCAACATCCATTTAAAAAAAAAAACCAGGTGCTTGGCTTGGTCTGACTTGCTCATTTGCACCTAGCATTTTCCATATGGATTAGGTGCAAGAGCTGCATGACATATTTTTCTTTTTTAAAAAAGAACTTTTATTTTTTTTAGATTTAATTTTTAATTTATACATGCTCTCTTATTTTTAAAAATATTTTAAGTTCAACTTTTAAAAAATATCAATTGATATTTTTAATTGTTTCTATGATTTTATAATACTTTAAAGAGATTATTTTAATTTATCTTTATTTTTTTTCATTTCAAAATTTAGATTTACAAGTTGTATTTATATATTTCATTTATAAAAACAAAAATCATATATAATTAATAAGTAGAACTACCCTAGAAGATAAAAAAAACATAAAATAAAAACGATAACTGAGACAAAACATTTAAATGTGCATCTATGTTTTCTTTCTTCCAGAAAAGATTAACTTTTTGTTAATGACTCTTATTCGATTTATCAATTTTTTATTTTTTTAATCTATTTTTTAAAAAAACAATTGCTTAATTAAAATTTTCTTACGATACCAGAAAATTAGATCATAATATATACAGTCATCTTTGCTTTTATTTAAAAATTAATTTGAAATTTTACCCACAACATAGCGAAAGTGTAATTGCTATTCTGGAACTATTAATATAGATCAAAACTTGTGTTATAATTACCTAAACTAATGAGAATTTATTAATTGTATAAAAGTAACTAACCACGATCTCATATATTATTATATTAAAATAATTTAAACCATCCCCGACAACAAATTGTTACAAGCCTCGATATAATATGAGGTTCGATGCACTGGCTGATCCCAGAAACGATAACCTGCTCTGAATCATCCGCGTCTCTTTTCTTCTTATCTCACCTTTTCTTCCTCTTCTCCTGATGGTATTACAGAATGAACGGTTGGGAAAATCTAAAATCCTGGCAAAATTGAAGGATCTGGCTATGCCTCTTTGGAGGTCTGCAATTTTATTTAGCAGAGCAAGCCTGTTCTCCCTTTTTCTTTCATCTTCCTGCACGCAGACAAAAGTAATGTTACACAATATGGGAATTCTTTAACCACGATTATAAGTGATGAAGTTGTTAAAACAACCGCACATGGAAATTATTCTTCGTGTCCAAGATATTTGGGCTTGAATATAAATTTAGTGAATGTATTTTGTTATACCTAAAAAATCAAGTTCTTTATGAAACAAGTGGTTGGAGAAGCCCTGATGATGCTTCAACAGACTCATCAATCCCAACGCCTGTAAGATGGATCAGTCAAATAAATGTCATAGTCTACCAATACAAATCAAAGCAAATTGCCGAATATTTCAAATCCAAAAAGCAGCATGACCCATGGGGAAAAAAGTGAACTCGATTCCAAGAGAGTGATCATCTCATGAAGAAAGAATCAAGTAGCAGGATAAATTTTGCCTTTTGTGGACAAGAAAGTGCTCCTCTCTCTTCATCTGTTTCAATTGCCGCCTCATCCACCACATAAATAATTTCATAACATTCCAAGAAGATTTTCTAGTACTGACTGGCGCTCAATAAAATATACAAATATGTTGAAGTTCCACCATTTTAGAGACAACCACAGAGACGCAAGAAGAACAACGCAAAATAGAATGGTATGTCAGATTCAGATGCTATCTGATCTTCAAGAGAGAGGAAGCGCAGTGACACCAAGGTCTCAGAAACCTACAGTGACAGAGACAAGTCCATGTCAAAGGAGGTGAGGTTTTGTTGGCAAATATACTGGGAAATGACTTTAAGGAGGACGAGAGGCAGCTCACTGTGGTTGTGAAGCTATGAATGGTAGAGGATCAGAGGATGTAGACAATTGAAAAAATTTAGATCCTCGAGATGCCACTATTGAGGTTATAATCATGGATGGTGAACTAGTTACTGCATATCTTAGAATGGCGACTCCACAGGAAAGGAAGGGGAAAAACCAGAGGGGACGGAGGAGACGAGAGAACACATACAGCAGGGAACCCAGAAAAAAGACAGACGAGAAGAACAAAAACAAAAGAGAGAAAAACAGAAACACCAAGAACGAGAGACGAAAACGAAAACTGGCAGAAAGAAAAACATAAAGAGGGAAGAACAGAGAGAGACAGAGAGTAAGATAAAGCAAAAAAAAAAAAAAGACCAGAAATCAGAGAAGAAGGGAAGGAAAAACAGAAACAGAGGGGAAGAAAAGCAACATTGGCTAACCAGTTCTCCATCACCATCATCTTCATCTTCAAGCAAGAGCTCAGGAACGCTATTCTTTCTCTCGCCCCGTTTTGCAGTTCTAATTCTCAACACAGCGCGAAGGTCGCACTGTGCAGTGCACGCGTGCCAATTGCCCAGCCGGGTCAGTTGGGTTCATACCAGTTGTACGGGTTGAGCTGGACACAGTCCAGAAAACAGAAAAACAATAAAAAAACTGGGACCGGGCCGAGCCCCAGGCACATCCGGGTCAATCCCCTTATAGACAAAAGTTTTCAATTTAAGCACACATAAAAGTATCGGAGTGCTTCCAGTATCAACATAGAGGAATTAACACAATGCGTTCAAAAACTTTCATAAAAACTAGATAAGAAAGATTACGGAACACCAGTAAACAATCTTCTAGACCCCTTGCTTTCCCTATCCGCGTCATCCATCTGCTTGTTTTCTCCATGCATACGCATGTCTGCCGCCTAGGAGCTCAAACAACCCTTTTCTTCCCGGCACTGCTGCGCCTATGTTCCTGAGCGTCTCCGTTCACAATCTAAGAACTGATCACCATAATCCGAGCCTGGTGAGGCTCCTGCAAGCGCCTGCCACTCGTTCTCCTATAGACAATTTCAGATTATAAGAGTTTAGATAGAAGAACATGTTTGAATGTTAAACCTGTTTTGCGAAAAACCAAGTATCATCAAGTTAGTACCATCGTGAAGTTAGTGTAGACTACTAAACTCAATTATAATAATTCAGTCAAGTATAACCATTTAGGAGATGGTAAGAGCTTGAGACTAAAAGGTTTATTTTTTCTGTGATTTCAGGTTCGAGTTCTATGATTACTCATATGATGGCCACTGGAGACTTACATGGTCGTTAATTTCAGGGCCCGTAGGATTAGTTGAGGTGCGCGCAAGCTGATCCAGACACCCATGTTAATAAAAAAAATTCAGTTAAAATAGTATTTATGTTTTATTGAGATAAGTATGAGACAACACTGATTGTCTCACTTAAATTCTATATAAAAGCTAGTGTCTAGTTTTTTTACAAGTGTGCGTGAGCACTAATAACAAAAATAAAATAAAGATTTTGAAAGTCTCTATACTGTGTAAGTGTGAGTGAGTGCAAGAGATTCATTGATCTTGCAATTTCTGTGTTGTTTCTGCTTCCACAGAACTGGTATATTTCAGAGTTTGAGTGTAGCAATGGCCTCCAAAAACAATGGTACTCAAATTCAATTACAAATTCCTGGCCTCACAAAACAAAACTATGATTCATGACGCATACAGTACAGGGCTCTTTTGAAGTCTTAGGAATTATGGGTTTTAGTAGAAGAAGGATAATGAACCAGAGGTAACAAAAGATGAGGTAGCCTTGAGTAATGCAGAAAAACAGGTTCTAATTGAATCTAGAAAGAAAGATAATAAATCCATATTCATAATTTATTAAATGATGGCTTCCACAAAAACTTCTAAGGAGACGAGGACAAATTTGAACAAGACTGATGAAAAAACAAAGAGGTTACGACTACAAGCCTTGGAATGAGATTAGAAACTAAACAAAAATAATAATAAAACAATTTCATATTATTTTACAAGAGTAATCTCTTTAGTATATTAGATGAGAAGAAACGGATGGAGAAAACACCAATGATGTTTGTGTAATGGAGAAGATTTTAAGATATTTGAACTTAAAACTTGATCATGTTGTGGTAAAAATAAAAAAATCAAAAGATTTGAAGAAACTGATGGGATCTCTGCAAGCTTACGAGCAGAAAATTAAAATAAAAACAAAAAGAAAATCATCATTAGAATAAGCTTTACAAACAAAGTTGATCATTTTAAAGAAGCAAATCTCTTAAAAGAAAAAATAAGAAAGATCATTCAGGAGTCAAGAAACTTTTGGAGTAAGGAATTAAAAACAAATTTCCACAGGAAAAGACAAAATTATAGGAAGAAATCATGGTGGATATTTAAACTGGAGGAATAATGTTATATATATATATATTCAATGCTTTAATTGCAAGAAGTATGGTTACTGTGCATTAGATTGCTCTTAAAACAAGTCTAAAAATAAAAGAGTTAGTTTTGCTCAAAGGATCCTGATTTTTAAGAACCAACCTTGTTATTGGTATGTGAAAAAAAATAATTCCAATAATTATAGCATATGATATCTGGACACAGTATATAGCTTATAATTACATGTATAAAATAAAGAAAATGTTCTTTGAACTTGATAAAAAATACACTAGTAACATAATATTTAGTGATCTTTCTTAGAGACATCTTAAAGGTTGAGACATAGTTCTTATTAAACTAAAAAATAGTGAGCAAAGATTTATTTTAGAAGTCTATTATGAAGAATAATATTACGAGTCTGTGATAGTTTTTTAAGGGATTATCAATAAAAATGCAAGACAAAAACCTTATCATATTTTATGAATAAAAAATGATGATTACTTCTATGAAAATATCAAAGAATATAATGTTCTCACTAAATCTAAACATTTTACAATCAAAGTGTTTTAAGAAAGAAATCAAAGGTGTTTTAACTCTTTAACTTCCTTAATATGAATACTTAAATCATGAAGCCTTGATGATGTTAGGAAAGAACAAGAAGGTTACTAGAATGCCAAAGTTAGATCATATAAACAAAATAAGTGTTATATGAAAGCAACATAAAAAACTTTTCTAAATAGAAGTTCAAGAGCAGCGTAATCAATCCATCAATCAATGACAACCTTGTCATCTTCTTAGATGTATGTGTTCCTATCAAATCTATTTTAATTAATGTCAAAAAATATTTTTTTATTTTTATATATGATTATGACGGCAAAACATAAGTGTATATATTAAAAAAAAAAGACTTAATTATTAGATTTACAGAGTTCAAAAATCAAATAAAAAAAAACAAAGTGAATGTAAGTTGAAATGTTTAAGAATAAATAGGGGTGTAGAGTATACATCATATAAGCTTGATGAGTATTGTAAAGAAAACGACATAGTACATTAATTAACCATGCCTCAAACAATTCAACAGGATGAGGTGTCTAAAATAAAAAATATAGTTATTATTAATATGGTTAGATGTATGTTAAAAGAGAGAAAGTGTTATAAAGAAATTTAGAAAGATGCAATAATTTGTGTTGTTTACTTGTTAAACAAGTTTTTTACCAAAAAAAAAACTTCAGAAGAAGTATAGACTCTAAAGATTTCAAAAGTTGATCATATAAATATTTTTGATAATATAGCTTATGCCAGAATTCAAAAAAAAAAAAAAGAACCAAACTTAAAGATAAAAGTCAAAAGCATGTGTATACATTGCTAGGGTATGGTCATAATTCATGTGGCCATAAACTGTATAATACAATCACTAAAAATATTGTAAAGTTAGTTTGAGAAAGAACAAGTATGAGACTAGGGTATTGAAAACCAACCACAAAAACTACCTTTAGAAAAAAAACAAGAACATAAGAATTCCAAGTTATACCATCTTCACCTCTTTTGGCTGATAGTCCAATTGGATCCTCAAGTTTAGTTTCAAAAGGCATACATGAGAGATATGATGCCATATAATTCATCTTGATAATACTAACATGATTTTTTTTTTATAGGTGATGATCCTATTATATTTGAAGAAGCTTCTCATGAAGATAAACATAATAAGGCAATGAATAAAAATGAGTGTTATTAATAAAAAATAGTACATGAAAGTTGATCTTCAAAACTCAAAAAAATAAAAACACAAAAGAAGAAATGAAGAAGTACAAAATCAGACCGGTGGTAAAAATCTACAAACAGTAGTATGAATTTGATTATGAAAATGTTTTTACTCTATTTGCAAGAATAGAAACTATGATATTGATGCTTTTTATTTTTGCAACAAAAAAAATGAATTAGATTATGTTGTTAATGGCAATCTTGAAGAAACAGTCTATGAAGAGTAACCATCTAAATTTGTTGTTGAAGAAAAAGAACAAAAGGTGACGAGTTTAAACTCTCATTACTATTGTTATAAAAACCATATTATGCTTTTTATGGCATTTCTTTTCTATTTAGAGTATTTACTCTTTAGAGTATGAATTAGATTATGTTTTTAATGGTAATTTTGAAGAAAAAGTCTATAAAGAGTAATTATCTAAATTTATTGTTGAAGAAAAAGAACAAAAGGTGACGAGTTTAAACTCTCACTCTTATTGTTATTATAAAAACTATCATTGTGCTTTTTCTGGCATTTCTTTTTTATTTAGAGTATTTACTCTTTTTTTATTGTCATATCCAATTAGAAAACATGAAAGTTTGACTTGGAATTTGATTCACAATGCAGTATTATTTCCAGTGATGTTTTTATGTTGCAAACACACAATAAAGTCATCCTAATTATTGATCAATTAAGATCATTTATTGATGGTGATCATTTTAATAAGAATATAAGGCTATAATGGCAATAAAAATGATGTTAATGTTTGTCAAACTCATGAAAATAAAAATTATTATATGGTTGAACTTTGAAGGGCGTGTTAAGAAAACAATCAAGATAAAAATTCTTGATTATTTTCTAATATATAAAAGGAAGAAATCAATGCAATTAATTATTTCTATCATCTAATCAAATGAGATGATCAAGTATTTTGTATAATTTTTTTTATTCTATTTTTTATATGTCTTGTTGTATAGTTATATATACTCTACATGAGTTGAATGTAAAACATATAATTAAATTATCAAAAAAATATCATTCTTCTTTGTTCTAAATTTTCTTTTCTTGATTGCTTTGAGTTGTTTAATTCCTTGATTTTTTTTTATCAATTGCGAAATAATTAAGAATATTTACCTTGATTATTTCCTTAATATAAGTTGAAGAAAGCTCTTTATAAATTTAAACAAGCACTAATAGCATGAAATTCTAAAATTGATAGCTATCTTACACAAAATGGTTTTGTCAAATGCCTATATTAGCAAGCTCTATGTGAAGAAAAACTCACAAGGCAGTTTGATATTTACTTATTTATATATGAATGATTTAATGTTTACAGGTGATGATTCCATCATGATTGAAGAGTTTAAATAGCATAGTTTGAATTGGTAGGCTTGGAATTGAAGTGAAACAATGTAATAGTGGAATTTTTAATTCACAAGCTAAGTATGCTGTAAAAATCTTCGAGAAATTTTCCATGAAAGATTGTCAACTTGTAGATACAAGAGTTGAATGCGGAATCAAGCTAACAAAAGAAGGGGAAACAGCACAGGTGAACCCAAGATATTATAAAAGCATTGTAGGGTTTCTACGATATTTAACATGTATTATGCTTGATATTTTATTTGAATATGGTTTGGTCATCAGGTACACAAAACATCCAAGGAATTCACATTTGAAGACATCTAAAAAGATTCTTTGTTTTGTCAAAGGATCCTCAAGTTTGGTTTAATTTATTCTATTAATCATCACAAGATTTCAAGACCACTAGTTATTGTGAAAGTTACTGGGCTCGAAACTAGAAGATAGGAATAGCACAACTGATTTTGTGTTCTATTTAAGAGAAGCTATTTTTACTTGGTCTTCCAAGAAAGCAGTATCAATGTATGAAGCAGAGTACAATATTACAACTTCTTGCGAATGTCATGCAATGTGGATGAGAGAACTACTAGAATAATTATAACAGAGCTAGTACATGTTAGAACAAGTGAATAAGTAAGCAGTACATGCAAAAGAGTTTTGTTATTTGCAAAGAAGCTTGGTGTTATGAGGCTTGATAAAACAAGTTTAAAGGGAAAAATGTTGAACATTAAACTCGTTCTGTGAAAAAGCAAGAGGAGATTTTGAAAGGATAAAATGTTACGATGCTTGATAAAACAGGTTTAAAAGGGAAAAATGTACCATGAAGTTAGCATTTATATTTGATTGAGATTAGTAGGAGACAATACTAAATATCTCACTTAAATTCTATATAAAAGCTAGTCTATGTAAGTGTGTGCGAGAACTAATAAAGTCTCTCTACTGTGCGTGAGGGTGAAAGAGATTCGTTGATTTTGCAGTTACTGTACAAAAATAGCTATATAGTTAATGCGATCCTTTCAAGTAAAACAGGGGGGGGGGGGGGTTTACCACGTCTAGGCCGTACTCTGTCCTGACTGCAGCCATCTCCTGAGCATGGTGTGCTTCTTTGGCAGCCATCTCCTGGGCATGGTGTGCTTTTATGGCAGCCATCTCCTGAGCATGGTGTGCCTTTATGGCAGCCATCTCCTTTGCGTGGCGTGCTTCTGTGGCAACTTTCTCCTGTGCGTGATGTGTTTCAGAGGCAATGTAACGCTCCTTGAGACTGTTGAAGGCCTTAAACCAAATCAAAATAACACATTGAGTAATAAATTAGTGCACGAAATTAGAAAGAGGGAGCACGTAAAGAAAATGAATAGATAGATACCAGCTGGTAACACTCATCAGGGAGTGATTGACATGGTTTAAATGAGCCTGACATTACCGAGCCATTCCACCTCATGGCCGATGCCATTGGGTTAGGAGCCCCTTCTAGCACCTCTGTGCTGGAAGACGTGCTTCCCCAACACTCCCTTCTACCTGCAGAGTGTTTCTGCTGCCACAAAATTCGTGTATGGGATATTATTACGTTGATTGTGATTATAATATTGATAGAAGTAAAAGGGATAAGATTCAATAAAAGTGAAGGTATGGTGTGAAAATAAAGAATAAGAATTTATCTAACTGGCTCTTTTGGAGGAGAAGTAACAGAGAAGTAAATTGCCGAAAGTTACAACCTTCAATACACTATAACATGCTCACCAAATCAACAATAGTGTACGTGTGTGTACCAAAATCTTTCCTTTTGATGAGAATATAGAAGACATGTGTAGTGTTTTACTTTTCTGAAGGAAAAAAAAAGAGAGGTACGAGGAAGGAAAATGCACCCCTTCGATCAGCTCGTAAAGCTCGAACGTTTGAGCAGTTTGTTTTTCAAGGCTGTTTCCAGCTTTTTTAAGTTCCTCCGGAATGGTTTCCAACTCATGTGCTTGTTTCAAACTAGTTCGATCTCTAGCTTCCTTCGTTTGTTTTTCAAGCAGATCTACCTGTCCTTTGAGGTAGGCACACGTTTCTTTGAGAGTTCCCGCCTCTTGCTCTGTGATTTTAATCTTTTGCTGCACCACAGTGTATGTACAGAAATAAAGAGGATAGATGAGTTAACTAAGAGAAAAGGAACACAAATTAAAGAGTAAAGGTAGATACTATCTGCACACTACGTACCTTCTTTCTAGCATTAAAATTCCTCTGGCATTGTTGTTTCCTTTTTCTCTCAGCTTCAGTTAATTTCCTAGAACTTCCAGGTTTATGATCTTTCTCGCCTGTGTTCCGAGCACCTATAGTTTTCAAGGAAACGTGTAGAAGTGTTTGCATGAGCTACTTAAGAAATTAAAAGTGCGTTATGTGTTTTTTTTTATTATTTTAAAAAAGGCTGTCCGTTAAATGGACAGAAAATTTGCCCGTCATGCCGAATTTGTAGTCCGGACTAGCAAGCTTTCAGTTTCTAAGATAGGACCAAGTTCACTAGGCTGTCCGCTATGTTCTTAGGCTCGATCAAAAGGAATTCAGCTCTGAAACACATTACAATGCAATATTATGAACTCTAAAAGGTTAGAACGGCACCGCACATTATCCACTGTTGTTACACGTAATTCTCCATCGGCGTGGCGCCTGACCTCCTACGATTACAAACTCATAAATTGATAAGGCGGCACCTACATTGCTTGCCTTCCTGTTTCATCAACAGTTACCATCAATGATAAGAACAACGCCCACCCTATCTCGTGCTTTCATCAATAGTTACCATCAATAGATTATTCACCTCGTGTTCTTGTACAACTGGAGTATCGGGATATCTTCTATTCTTCTAACAAGAGACTTGCTTTCACAGGAGAGCATAGTAGTAACTAACTCCAGTCAATCTATTAATCTCAGTGACCAAATCTAATTTGAATATAATGGTCTAAAAAGCTTCTAGGAGCCTGTGAATATTTTGATTATTAATCCCCCAATATCCATGATCTATATATATGCCACACCAATCTGTAAAGGAAACGTGGCTCTTCCAGCTGCATTTATAAAAGGAAAAAAGCCAAGCGCAATCCACTGTACTTTCCAATAACTTGTATACATGGTTCCCATAAGAAAAATAGTGGCATATAGTTCTGTAATGATTAATTAATCACCTCGTACTAATGAATTAAATGCTCAAATAATTCATAATACAATAAAATCTTGAGTATTAATTACCTTATATATATAATATATATATCTGCTAGATGTTGGATGCTTCTAATATTAGAATTAATTAGTTAATGACTTCTAGTGATGGAAAAAAATGGATGAGCTTGAAACCGAAGTTATAAATTCTCAGTGTTAGTTTCTTCTGATATGATTATATATTTATGGTTAATTCAGATCTTATGATAGATAATTAGATTGGGATTAGAAATGATATGTGCCTTTTTGGTCGGAGCTAGAAACATACTGATCATAGATTAAGGGGCAATACATACCTCCAAGCCCTTCGGGTGCATCCTTCTTTGAATCGGACGCCATGTGAAAGAACAGAAGCCGAGTAGAAAGGACTTTGGTGTTGATTGGTATACCTTTATTTACTTGATC
>Ga0325402_1003061_pt1 | contig 14909 bp, 10 predicted proteins | sample PopdelMetagenome_22_FD_207212 | JGI IMG/M metagenome (GOLD analysis project Ga0325402, IMG submission 207212) | Populus deltoides microbial communities from Bellville, Georgia, United States - Xylem-PdKOR-R3 | ecosystem: Host-associated > Plants > Phyllosphere > Stem > Wood/Secondary xylem... | reverse complement strand
GTCCGCTCTAGCAATTAAAATAAACAATCATAGGAAAAATAAGCATAGGAGAACAAACATATTCATCATATAAACTGAAAAGAAAAGGTAAAATAAATCTCATAGTTCTTGAAATCCGAAGGTTTCGTGTCCTTGTAACCAAGAAAAAGTGTTTAGCCTTGCATATTTGTTGAACAACTAATCAAAAAGAAGGAAGAATGCATAATTTCGTATTTCTTAGAGGAGGGGGGCGTTTTTCTCCTCTTGGCTGGTTGCCCCCCTTCTCTTCTCTCATTCTTTTTATATCTTAGGAAACCCTAGGTCTCTATTTTACAAAATAGTCCTCTATTAAGTAGACTGTTTACATTTAAGTACTTCAATAACTATTTTCCTAAAAAAGGAGAAATAGCCTTGCATGAAATCTTCAAGCTTTGACTTAGAGGAGCTAAATTGCTGAAATAAAAACTTAGATATCGGTTTAGATGCTTCAGAATGTAATTTGGACTCGTTTCTTCATGAAACCTGTTTGCTGGCAGAATTCAGATGTCATCTTTGAAAAATCATATCTCCCTCATATGACATCGACTTTGGCTGAACTTTGGAGCGTTTATATAACTTTGAGTCATGAATCCAAAAAAATTAAGTTTGCATCAATTGGGCTTCTGTAGCTCCAGATATTCAAGTTGGAATAGCCAAAGGTCAACACTGGTAGATTTCCGGAAAGGTATGGATCTTTTTAATGCCATTGGAATCACTTCATTTCAACTTTTAGAGCTCACGCTCTGCACAAAACATCGACTGAAGGTTAAATCTGCCAATTATCTCCAATTTACTCCTTTTTGCATCTTTCATCCAAAAGTTCCTTCAAAACATAAAACAAAGAATATCAAGCCATTTTATATAAAAAAACATAGGCAAAACACTAGTTAAATATGGGTGAAACTATTGAATAATATGGTTGCATCACTTATAAATAATCCAAGTATAGATAATTAGAAAGTAATACGAAGGGTGCTCCAAGTATTTGAGATACACCTTAGACTAGGCTGCATTATACTAGTTACCCAATGATATTAAAAGAGTATAATGATACAAATTGGATACCCAACACTAAGGATTTGAAATCTACAAGTGGATATGTTTTCACACTTGATGGAGTAGTTGTGTCATGAAAATCCTTTAAACAAATATGTGTTACAAAATCCATAATAAAATTTGAGTTTATTGCTCTTTATAAAGGTGGAGAGGAAGTCAAATAGATTTGGAATCTCTTACAGAATATTCCATATTAGCTAAGACCGGTGTCAATTATTTGTGTTTATTATGACAGTCAATCAACAATTAAAAATGAACAAAGTAGTATGTATAATTGTAAATCTAGATATACACATCATAGAAATAATACCATTAAATACTTTCTCTCAAATGAAATTATTTCCATTGACTATGTAAAGTCAAAGAAAAAATATTGTGGATCCGTTAACCAAAGGTTTGTCGAGAGAGATTGTGAATAATTCATCAAGAGGAGTGAGTTTAAAACCTTTAAAAGATGAAATGGTGTAATTACGGTAACCATACTTAATTGTTTGGAGATCTCAAGATCTAGGTTTAAATAAAAAACTAAGTTATATAACATTCTCGGTAACACTAGAAAATTATTATTTCCTATTTATTCTTATGATGAAATATATGATAGTTGTAGTGTGATAAATGGTGAGATGAGCTCTTAATAGTTTTTATATCTTGGACTACTAAGTGGAGTATAACATAATATTTTTAATGAAAGATTACCTATATGAGTGAGAAATATGATTGTTTCTTTGAGAATTTCAAAAAAGATTGAATGCTCTAAAACACTTATGAATCCAAAAGTTGTTTATGACCAAAATGAACATACCAAAAGAAATCTCTAGTTAGAGAACTATGTGAGTACTCTTATTTTGACTTACATAAAAGGTTGAATAGTACAAGACATTGCATTCACTATTTAGCCTCTTAAATCTAATAGTATTTCACTAAGGAGTGTTCAAAGTCAAAAGCTACATATTCTGATGTAATAATCTACCAAATCAGTATCTCTCAACAAATATTTGAGTCATTTTCAAATTGGTGAGGCAATTTCCATTCATGTGGAGGGATTATTGAAAATTTGTCTAATTAACATGATTAAAAAAAAATTCATCCATTCAAGTAAGTATCTATTGGGTTCAGGTTAAATGGTCATCCCTATCCAATTCCACTGCAAAACATTGATTTAAATATTAGGAAGAAAGTAACAATTGTTGTAAAAGAAATATATAAGCAAAGTTAGCTATACGAGACATAGCTTGTGTTTGGGAATGGAAGTTTTGTTGAAAAAGTTATTACATGGATCTAAAATAAGTATCAAACAAAAAATAACTATAAAACATATAGTCAAGTTAAACATACTTTATAAACTACTAAAAGAAAATATGATACAATGTGTGTCAAAGCAAGTTCAAAGAATGAGTTAATTTTGGTAGGAAGAACTCTAGAAAAGGATGTCAACAAATCTAACAAAAAAAAACCTCTTAAACCCAACAACCTATTTTTATTCACAAACAATGTTAGAACATATTGTCTAGCCTTACCTCATACATGCCACAAACCTATGCCTCAATGATGAACAATCCCTTATATGCTGAAAAACACTAAAGTGCAACAAACTTTGTAATCAGAACATCTAAAAAAAAGAGACAAGAACAAAGCCAAATATTCCAATAAAGAACACAAACTCGAGAAAGGAGCACAATCTAAATTATGTCTATAAAAGCATAAAAATAGCCGAACAAAGTTAAGGAGAAATGAAAATTAACTTTGAAATTGCAACACCAAACACAATAAAAGATATGCAGAAAACTTATACAGAAGAACCAAAATAGGAACCCAAGCTAAAACATAACATACATAACATAAAATGAAATGCAAGAACATATAAAATTGGAAGACAAAATTAAAAGTGAGAAGAAATTATACCTTTCAAAGTATAGATCAAGATATTGAACCACAACAACTCTATTGAAAGGAAAAAAAAAAACAATTGTAGAAACTTTGTAGAAAGAAGAAATAAGAGATAACAATATATATTCGAAGGAAGAAAAACCTAAAAAACCATTGCTACCAAATCAATCTTGTTTTCCACTTTTTTGGGAATGGTCAATAATTCTTGGGATACAAAAACAGAAGATAATATCTCACAAAAAAAAAACATGGTAATGTTAAAACAATATAAAAGTCATTATTAGAGATCAGAAATTGACAAAACCAATTGCTTTCAATGAGACATTGCATCCTAACCATATACCCTAAAAAAATAGCTATAACCCCTGAAGGAAAAAACTACAAAGGCAAAATCTAATGTTAACCACAATCATAACCTAACCAACTTTATTCCTAACATAATTGTTTTGGTTTAGGTTTTTATTTCTTTTGCTTTCTATCACTACTTCACCTAATTTTTAATATATAGAAGAGATAAAACTTTTAGTTTTGTTGTTGTAATACCCCAACCCAAATATTTTTGGGCCAAAGTATTATAAGGACCAAATTTAATATAATTTTTTTTGGACTAAATAAAAGAAAAAAAAAGAGACACATGCAGTCTTATGTCTATATAAAAAGAAAATATGGAATCCCAGAGTTCATTCACCCTAGTTTCACAAAATTTACAATAGTTTAAAGAAAACACATCTTGAAAGTCACTTGTTCTTTGATAGGTGCAAAGATGAGGAATGAAGCATATTGAGTGTGAAACCCTAGTAGATTACGAATAAAATAATTGATAAATATGATGAAAATTTCATCAGAGAAAATTAAACAATAAGAAGTAAAATAAACTATTAGTGTATATGAACAAAATATTTATACATGATAAAATTATTTAGGGAGTTAATTTAAGAATGTTAAACTTTGGTCAGAAAACAATACATTAATTATGGAAACTTAATTGGGGTACATCCTAACAAAGCCTAGGATCATTAATGGAGGGGTTATAAATATACAAAGAAAAAAATCACACTCTTTTCCCCCCTCACATGAGCTGGCCAAGACAACCCTAAGAGAAGCTCCTCTTTCTTTTTCTTTTACAAAACCCATTTGCATGTCCTTGCAATGAAGATTTATAAGTGAGATAGTGTGTGTGTGTTTATGTGTGTGAAGAAGAAAGCAAACTTTAAGAGATATTGAGAGAGAGAAGGATAGTTATATAAGAGAAAAATAGAGAGAGAACCGAGTGAACCCTAAAAAGAAAAGGAAGGAGAAGATCAATAAACTTAACTAAAATTTATGGGGTAAGATAGATCTTCTTATTTTAAATTATGTTTTGAGTAGACATTGCTGGAGGAGATAAAAAAAAACCCTAAATATTGAGATTTTAGGGTTCTTGTGAATACTTAGAAATGAGGATTTAATTTTATAAATGAGTTAAGGTAATAAGAAAAGGATAAAAACTAAAGAAATTATAAAAGAAAATTGAGATAAATTAACAGGAAACCCTAACATTAAGGCCGACCATTTTTAATTTTTTAAAAAAGGGATGGAAATCAGTTAGAAATTTGCAATGTTATATGTTTAAAGAAGTAGGTGAAAGAGAAGTGATATTAGAAAAAAAATTATTGAGATAATGAATTGAATGATCTCGAGTAATTGTAAGAAGGTACATTGTGTGAAATTAAGAGATGAACTTTAATGTATTCCAAAGTCCAAAGGAAACAAAATTAAATGGTAGTTTGAATATGTATGAATGAGGAAACAAAAATAAAGATAAAGTAATTGGAATTAAAGAACTTGAAAAATGAGCTTGTTAGGGATGACCATAAGGTTGGTTTAAAGACAAATCAATTGATTGATAAAACCAAAAATTCTTGTAAAATGTGATTGTATGTAAATTTTATGATGAGGAAGTGAGAACAATTGTTGCAAATTGTCACAATAACTTATGTAGAACTAATATTGCACTTCCTAACATGGATTGTAAGAAATGTAGTAGGAAATATGAGCTAGTGATGATAAGTTATATAAAGTAACATTAAATTATGTAAGTAATAGTGTGAAGAATAGGAAACAATCAAATAACTCAAAAAGATCCATAAAAGAACACATTGGCCATTCAGCCAAGTCAATGAAAACAGGAAGGAAGAAAATTTACGAATGATATGGTTGGATTCATAATGGCAAGAAGAATTATACAAAAAAAATTAGCAAGAAATGATTAGATGGAAAAACATTTGGTGTGTGTGTATTTCACTTATGTAAGTGGTAATACATGGGTAAGTGTGGATATGATAATAATGATAATGATACTTTGCTTGAAAAGTGTAATAGAGAAAATGAGATATTAGGGATGAATAAGATGATACGAAAGTATTCATAAATGCATTATAAAGAATGTAGAAAGATTCATAAGTTGAGAAGTATGATAACTAAATATATAATCATGATATATGAAATGAAATGAAATGAATTATAAGTTGACAAGTAAATAAATGTGTAAGTATGTGTATTAATGACATGGATTAAACATGAATACGAGAATTCATAATTGTGGTGAAGTTTATAAAATAACCTTAGTCACCAACATTATAGTTATTAAGTATCATCACAACATATCTTTAGTCACTGACTTTACGGTCACTAAAACATGTTATTGGTTTTGAATCATGATGAATGTGTATTTGGTTTGATTGAAGTGTAAATATATTCTTGTTAATTTAGATTTTGGACATGTCGATTGATTTGAACTTTTCATAACTAAAAGTCAGCTCAGGAATTGTAAATTCTGCTTCTCGGATGTCGTACTAAGGATAATTGGATTTGTATCATAAATGTTGATGAAATGTATATTTGTATATTTATTGTTTTGGTGGATTTGTATTTTTGTCACAAGTTAAAATTAGTCTAATAATTATAAAATTTAATTAGGCTTTTTTTGGATGTTGAATTAAATGTAAACAAGTCATTATGTATATGAATATTGATTTATCATGTTCTTGTTTTTTTTCTCTCTCTTAATTTTATGTTGTCTAAACCTTCCTTGTAACTTAAAATCAACTCAATAATTGAAAATCCTAATAAGGTTTTTTCTTGGATGAAGGTAAGTAAGTTGAATTCACATTTATGATTCTATTTTTATGTGATTACCTTTATCTTGTAAATGATTTTGGATGGATCGATGTGTACCCATATAAGCCCATTAAGAGCGAGAGGTAGCCTTCAGGCCTAGTTGATATATAGCAAGAAAAAATGGGTTAAAGTCTAATTAACAATAATTATTTTTTCGGCTACAATGCTTATACCTAAAAAGTAAGGAATGAGTTTTATTACTAGGCCCGGGTCCCAAATCACTACTTTAGGTTTTAATAGTCTTTTACTTTTAAGCACTCATATATCAGTTTAAACAAATTCTTAGTATGTAAGAACAACAAACACCTTTATCATAAAAAAATACACACAATGCAGCCAATGGCGGAGCCACGTAGGTAATTGCCCCCTTAATCTTTTTTTAATTCCTTTTATATTAATATTAATAATATCTAGCAGATTTAATTTTTTTTGTTGGTTATCAATTAATCCAAATTAGCTATTGTTAACTTTATGGTTGAGAAAAAAACTGAAAAATTGATTAAATCGAGAAAATTAAAAAAAATAACCAAAAAAACTAAATTGTGAAAAAAAAAATTAACCCAAGTTTACATTAATTTTATTTGATATGAGTTAGTACATATATTTCAAATTAATTTCTCTATATAATGTATATCTACATAATACATAATATATAATATCAAGTATTTGTTAATTAGTTTGCCCTCTCATTTAAAAATTCCTGGCTCCGTCACTGAATGCAGCTTAATTCAAGGAGGATGAACAAGATGATAGTTATCTTTCTATTATATAACCAACCATTTACCTAAAATATCTGAAGACCAATTAAGGTTCCTAGTTACCATAAAATTAGGTGTCAAATCCTTTTTTTTTTTTTACCCTAGCTCACCAAGATGTCCCTTACTACAAAATGACAACTCCATTAGGGAATTAATAAGGGCTATGCCTTTTTTTCTTGTTTAAAAATGATATGTTTGTTGTGACTTATATTTTTATGATTACCTATATAATGTGATTTGTTTGTTTATTTTTCTACTCTGATTTATTTATTTATTTTATATATTTTGTTATCATGCATGTTGGATAGGATATGAAATTATACTCATGCACACACTGCATAACACTCATTTGCAGATGCATCGCTTTAAGTTAGTATGAGGAATTAATGGTGTCCCAATGTGACTTTGCTCCAAGCTAGCATGTGAGAAACCTCAGACTCTCAATGAAAGTCTACTTGGTTGTGATTAGTAGTAGATGTGGAATTGACCTATTCTATACTCGTTGCACCTTGTGGGCTTCGAATCGACCTTTTAAGGTTTGTTTACCTAAGAAATAAGGGACCTTTTGAGACCATTAGGTTTGACAAACTACCCATATGTAATGACTAGAACCTTTCTTTAGGGTGTCATCCTATAATGTTACTAGGCAAGCCTGATATGCATGAAATTTTAGGAGGTGTATGACAAGACAATTGAGATAGTAAACTATACTAAAAAGTACCAACAAAAGTATAAAGATTGAAATACAGAGGGGTTGTCTGAATAGAGGATCTAAAGCATTTGTATCAAATGGCCAAAAGAGCTTATAAACTTTTGGAAAAAGCTAGAAAATACAATGTTACTAGAAGCCTAGTTAGTACATATTTTTTATAAGTTGTAATCTCTTTAAGGAAATAGCTCGATATGGCAGAGTTTTTAAGGCATGGTTTGCTAACAAACTATTTTATATATTACCCTATTATTTTAATGAGTAAAATTTTAAAGTTTTCTTTTCAAATGGTATAGGTCAAGACTTGTAATTTTCTTATATTTTTGGATAAAGAAAAGTTGTATACTAATTTCCCAAAATATATGGATATTGTGTTAAGTTATTTCCCATATTTTTAAACGAATGAAAATCTTTAATTTTTATTCACAAAATTGATAGATTGGTATATGTTGATGGTTTAGTGCTATTTGGATCTATAAGGAAGCATACTAGATCTTTATTTTGTATACCATATAAAAATAAAACAAAATCTATTGTAAAATTACAAATGTGGTTATTGGACTCTATATCGCCACCAAATATTTAGCAACTATTATCACCTTTCATGCAAAGCTAATCCAACTTAATTAAATCTTTTTATACTTATTTGTGAGAATTTATATTTGTATTCTCACTTCCTTTTACATAGCTTTTCCTTATAAAACCAAACTTCCCCCTTAAACCGACAACATCAAGCTCAGAAAAAAAAAATGGAGAATAAAGAGAGAGGTCTTTTAAAGAAAAACCATAAAAAAGAAAATGAGTTTATGAAGAGCGAGATCGTTAGGCTTATAATTCTGCTTGAACAAATTTTTTAGAATAGATTTTCTAGTGAAGAGCTTTCTAACAAAGAAAATATTGCAGGAATACATACCCTATAACATACCCTCGATGCTTATAATCTCCAAATATAGTTCCAGGTTTTTATTTATAAGGTATTTCCCACCAAGAAGTTGCATTTCATGTTGAACCAATAAACCAAGAATTTCCAAAAGCTCTTAATCCTTTTTTCAGTGTCTCTAAAAGCATGGTCTACCCCTACTTTAGAGCCAACTATAAAGGAGGTTGTTAATCAAAAGCCTAAAGAAGAGTTAGAGCCTAAGAATTATTTTTTATGATAAAAGGATGCCTAAAAACGATCAAGTGTATTGATTTGTATGATTATGTAACGGTATTCATCCAAATTTCACAGTGCTCAAGTTTGCTATGTATATGGAGTTAAATGCCTAAAGATCTTATCGTAACATCTATTATAGTAAAATAATTAAAGTGATCAAAGATGACAATGCTCATCCACTTCTTTCATGAAAGTTTAAGTGGTGTTGCCCTTACTTGGTACATGAGTCTAGATGGAAGTAAAATAAAAAAGTGTAAAGATCCTATTGAGGCAGTTATGCGTCAATATAAAGCCAGCTTAGAAGTAGCTCTTAACAGGTTAAGCTTATAGGTGATGGAGAAAAACAAAAAGCCAGTAAAGAAATGTGCCTAACATTAGAGAGCAGTCTCGACTCATATCCAACCATCTCTTAAAAAAAAATAGTTTTCCTTTTTATCAACACCTTTAAAAGTTCATTCTATGATTATTTATTAGAGAAATCAACTAGTTTTATCGAGATTATGCTTGTGGCTGAATGAATAGAACAAGTAATCAAAGTTGGTAGAGTTGGTGAAACAACTGAATTTATTTCAAGAAAGAGAGGAAGTCTTAATAAAAGAAAGAGAAAGATGTGCACCAAGTGACTTATCAGCCGAAAGGCTATAGAAGCAATCATGAAATATCTTTTAGCCCCTATTTCACTTAAGATGACATTATCAATACCTTTTCTCCACCATATTTTTCATTTATAATGCCTACCCTACACCATATAGCTCAATTAAAACCATGGTTGATATGTTTTATTAAGTGCCACAATATCCCTAATACCAACATCTAGTTATACCATAAAACACCCTACTTTTTTTACCATAATTAACAACATACCAAAAGACATGATAAAAAAAATCATTGTACTCTTAATCCCTTTGAAAGAACTATATACTAGCACCTAGTTAAACTATGAAAAATTACTCTTATCCCTTATGAATATAACCAATTTACCCTTATTAGTACAAACCTGATAAAAGATATGATTATCATTTGGAGGCGATAAGTCATGACATTGAAACATTCACTTCATTTAAGAGACATGTTGGTTTGTTAATTAAGAATGTTTGGATATGCTTCAAAAAAAGACACAAACACTCCATATATAAACATTAACCCTCTTACAAACCATACCAACACTAATGTTGAAGGAAAAAATTATTAACTTTTAAGGATGTAACGAGTGAAAATGATACGATCCAGACAATGTTAAATTCGGATTTTGACGTAGAAAGTGCGTCTATCCAGTTTTACGGAAATAGTCATAATTCTCAATCCGACCATTGGATCGAGCTGAAATTTTACGTGGAGTCTCCTGACATGTTCTCCTACCTTGGTTTAAAATTTCAGGTAATCGAAGTTCAAAAAGGCATCGAAATACGGGTCAACATAGGCTGTACGAATTTTGTTATTTACTTCCTTTTGACTTGTGGACTTCCTATTTGGCTAGGATTCTTTTCCTAAAAGGATGTGGCAGCTTTTTTTGGGAATCTCCTAATTCTATAAAGATCTTTAATGGGCTGCAACATAGTTTCCAAGTGTGGCAAGGATTCATAATTATTTCAGAATCCTTTTCTTACAAGAATTCCTTATTCATCCTAGCTACAAAAAGGAAAGAAGACTTCAGAATAAATTCTACATTCAGATCAGATTTCCTAGTCTATTTGGTGACTTCTTAATGGTGACAAATCTGATTCTAGCATATTTAGGATGGTAATTTTTGGTTTTTTATTATTTTTATTATTTTCTTCTTAGTCTTTGGGTTATTATTACTTATTAGGGTCAATTGTAAGTGGGCTTAATATAAGTCCACCTAAGGGGGGTCCATTAGGGTTTATTTAAGTTTAGAGTTATTATAAATAAAGGCATAACCAGACATGTAAGTTAGACAATTCAGATTAATAAAACTTCTTGTTTGCCGCACTTTGTGTGTGTTGGTGAGTTAATCTCCCTTCCATGGTTCTCTAAAGAACTGAAAACGACTTATCAAAGAACAACTGTCTTCGTGGCGTCATCCTTATACTTCTCGTTCGCGAATCAATATTCGTTGAGTGGGGGTCTCCGTTTCCAATAGTGCTGGTGCCTAGGTACAAGTTATCTTTGTGTCACACTCCTATCAAACCTGATTTACTTGGCTTTCCGAGAATTGGTGTCTTTGCATGTGGGTTGCGTGACCACGTGATCATGAGGTTCGCATCATTTGGTATCAGAGCTTGGCTCCATTAATCAGGTTATATCCTTCTGAAATTTTTGTTTCTTGTTGATTCCGCAAAAAAAAAAAAAATTCCTTAGTATCCAATTTCTTCTTCTCCTTGAATTTGCGGCATATAAAAAAAAAATTGTTATTTCATTCTGTTATTGTTCAAAATATATCAGTACCATAAAAAAAACAAAAGAGAAAAGAGAAAAGCAAAAAAAAATCCGTTCAAAAAGACGTTTGTTCGATTCTGCCGCAGAAAATTAAACAAGAGAAATTGGATCAACTCAACTCAGAATTTGGTCAAATTTTATACTCTAATTACTGGGCTCCTAATTGCACCACATATCAAATTTAGGATCAATTGGATATTGTTTGCTTTGGGTTTCAAATTCGGGTCTAACCAGGTCTGATTCATAACGTTTTTGCGTCAGTATATCAAACCTTATCGTAAATTTCTCAAACTTTATATTCTATCTATCTGGGTTGATATAGCACTATATCTGAAATTGTAACTCAATTGGACATCATTTACTTTATGTTCTAAATTCGGACTTCACTCGTCGTAAACGAGTCTGTTTTGCGTCAACTTTTGAAATTCGCTTGCTTTCTATTGTTTTCATTTCTTGCAGTTTATTTTCATCATATCCAACATATCTGGGTGTTGTTTCATTTTTTTTATATTTTGTTTCTGTTTTTTTGTTCGAGTCTTCAATTTCGTTCATATTTCGGATAGACTCGCTTGCTCTCGCGAGACTATCATCACAGTTTTGTTTTGCTTGTTTTTTGGTTTTTACTGCTTCTTGAGTCATATATTTGGATTGCGCTGCCAAGTTGGTTTTATTTGGTTTTGGTTTCAGTTCTTTAGAGAACCATGGAAGAGAGATTAACTCACCAACACACACAAAGTGCGGCAAACAAGAAGTTTTATTAATCTGAATTGTCTAACTTACATGTCTGGTTATGTCTTTATTTATACTAACTCTAAACTTAAATAAACTCTAATGGACCCCCCTTAGGTGGACTTATATTAAGCCCACTTACAATTGACCCAAATAAGTAATAATAACCCAAAGACTAAGAATAAAATAATAAAAATAATAAAAATCCGAAAATTACCATCCTAAATATGCTAGAATCAGATTTGTCACCATTAAAAATTCACCAAATAGACTAGGAAATCTGATCTGAATGTAGAATTTATTCTGAAGTCTTCTTTCCTTTTTGTAGCTAGGATGAATAAGGAATTCTTGTAAGAAAAGGATTCTGAAATAATTATGAATCCTTGCCACACTTGAAAACTATGTTGCAGCCCATTAAAGATCTTTGTAGAATTAGGAGATTCCCAAAAAAAGCTGCCACATCCTTTTAGAAAAAGAATCCTAGCCAAATAGGAAGTCCACAAGTCAAAAGGAAGTAAATAACAAAATTCATACAGCCTATGTTGACCCGTATTTCGATGCCTTTCCGAACTTTGATTAACCTGAAATTTTAAACCAAGGTAGGAGAACATGTCACGAGACTCCACGTAAAATTTCAGCTCGATCCAATGGTCAGATTGAGAATTATGACTATTGTCGTAAAACTGGATAAGTGCACTTTCTATGTCAAAATCCAAATTTGACTTTGTCTGGATCGTATCATTTTCACTCGTTACATCCCAAAAAGGTCATCTTTGAAAGTACTAATAGCTAAATTGTTTGACATGTTAAAAGCTATAATACATGTTAGCAACCCAAACAGAGCACAACCCATATCATGCACTGGCTAATCTTATGAGTTTCATCAAGACTAGGGGCTTGATAATTACGATGAATTCCACCATGAAGTTGAGAGCTTACTATCTCTTAACACTTCAAGGATTGGATAGAACATATAATCTAAAGAAATCAACATGACGACTTTTGAATCCTTTGAATAGGCAAATTCAGCTGCAAACAACTAAGATCAGTGGTGGAGGCAGGGGGGTTGGCAAGGAAAATTTTCTCCAGCCCCTCCCTTGAAATTTTCAGCCCCTCCCTTGAAACAAAGTCTCAGAAAGAAAATCCCCCCTGAAACGTTATTTAATTTGGCCCCTCTTGATTTTTTTTTTCTTGCTCCGCCCCTAACTAAGATGATATAAGATGCATAATGTGGCTAGTAAAAGCTAATGATTATAACATTGTCAATTTATTTTTGTTACAAAACTTTGTTAATAAGATCATTTAAACCTTATTTTTCTTAGATTTTTTTCATGCGTTTTGAGATTATGTTGCATATTTTAATAAATATGCCTTTGTTTTCATGATTTATTATTTTTATGAAATCAAGAGATGTATATTTAAGAGTAACACTTGACATAAATATAATAACAAAGTCATTGGTCAGATTTTAAGACATCTTATATAGATATTAGCCTTATTTTTCAGAATCCTAAAACTTTTTTTTCCACCCCCATAAACCTTAAAAGTGTCAACCTTGTTTCATACCTTCATTTTGAATTCCATATTACCTTATTTATTTATTTACAAACCTCTAAAAGGAAAATATTTCTTTCAAAAAAAAAATCTCACATGGAATGATATAACTATGCCCAAAATGAGATCAAATGATTTGATGACTTAGATAATAATAAATATTATCTAGTCAAGTCATGATCCCACCACTTCCTTTCTAAGATTAACCTCATGGTTTTTATGTTCAATAATGATTTTGAATAAGGCTAATATTTATCAACATGAGCATATTAAGATTTGAGATGAAAAAAGATCATCTTTGATTTATCTTCCATAAACAAGATTATATCTTTTACAATTCAAATTTGAGCCTGAAAAATTTCTTGAATAATAACCCAGATTAGGATCACTTCTCAGTACAAGTTTTGAAAATTCTTTAAATAAAAGAAAAGAAAAAAGATAAAAAGTGATATTAATGAGAGTTTGCAAGAAAAAAAAAGCTTTCCTAAATGTCCCTAATGTGACACAAAGTCCATAATTGAAGACAAAATATCAACATCAAATATTGATATAGAATTTAAAGAATTGAGATTGAGGTGAGATTATTCCTTAAAAATGTCAAAATCAAGGTGCCGAACCTAGAAGAGCTCCGTACAGAACAAGTGATCATGTTTTTAAACTCTCAAATGCCTTTCAAGCCTATATATATATTGCCACATGCACAAATAAGATCATTACATGGAGTGGTATTAGGGTATAACACGCCGTATCGTCCCACCAAACCCAACACAAGTTCCTCCAGGTAACATGAAGTACGAGCCACACGCTCAAGTAATTAAAAATGTTGTAAGTGTTTGATATTTTTTGCAATTAATATGTGATGTTTAATGTGTTTTATTTATGGATTAATAACTATATTTACCAAATATTAAGTTGGCAATTTGTTGCGTGATGATAGAGAAGTCGTTACTAATATTTATGAGTTCAAAGATGATGAACTTGTTTATTATTATGCATTTTGTTGGTTCAACACTTGCCGCATTATACTTGATATGCTTAGAGAGACATCATATCTTGATGATGCTGTTTTAAAAGATAAGACAATTTAAACACTGGAAAGTCAGCCCATCAACTCATCATCATAAATGTAGATAGACTAGGATATATGTTGATAATATAATTATGTTGTGTTATTTTTTTAGTTGTGTATTTTATTATACTTTTATAATTATTTTGAACTTGTCAAGTTGAGATTTTAATATTGTATTTTATATTATAAATATTTAAATTTATTTTGGATAAGTAAGTAGAATTTAAAATTATAAATTTATAAGTGAATATGCAATTATTAACAAAATATTATTTATAATTGCAAAGCAATCATTTACATATTAACAAATATGACAACATTTATAAGTGAACAAAGACAATACATTATTATGTTGTGTTATTGTCAAGATTAGTTAATATTATAATACAGAAACAAAAACAACATTAAAATATTACA
>Ga0325402_1003046_pt1 | contig 14931 bp, 7 predicted proteins | sample PopdelMetagenome_22_FD_207212 | JGI IMG/M metagenome (GOLD analysis project Ga0325402, IMG submission 207212) | Populus deltoides microbial communities from Bellville, Georgia, United States - Xylem-PdKOR-R3 | ecosystem: Host-associated > Plants > Phyllosphere > Stem > Wood/Secondary xylem... | reverse complement strand
AGAGGTTATTTATAGCCTCTAAACTTTGTCATGTTACTTGAATGAAGGGGTTATAACATCATCTCTTCCTGATAGCATTAATAAGAGATAAATATTATTTACACAAAATTAATTATGGATAAATATCCCTTACATAATATTAATGAAGGGTACCCCTTACATAATATTAATTGTTGATGGAAATATTGTAGGCTTTTAGGATACTTTTATGCACCTAGGGATATAGGAAGATGATATAGAGAGATGATTGTTCTTGACTTTTAACATTTTATGTTAAAAGATATAAGAATAAACAAATAAATCCCCGTGACCTAACATGAGGCCTAAAAAGATTATCAACTCAAACAAGTATTTAAACCTAGAAATATTTCAAATTCAAGGGTGACGGATCTAACAGCTTTCCAGACTCATATGTACTTAGGCTCAATGTGTAGCTGAACCTAACCATATTGGTTCTGACATCTTGCCATACTTACATGTATTTAGGCTCGGTGTGTAGTTGAACTCAAAGGTGCTGGGTCTAGCATCTTACCAAACCCGTGAGCACTTGGACTCAACGTGTAGCAGAACCTAAAGGTGTTGGGTTTGGAATCTTGTTAAATATATATGTATTTAGGTTTAACACATAGTTGAACCCAAGAATATTGGGTCTAACAAGCTGAACCCAAGGATGTCGGGTTTAGGATCTTGTTTGATCCAAATGTATTTGTGCTTAACACGTAGCTAAACATAAAAATGTTGGGTTTGATATCTTGCTAGATCTACAAGCATTTGGACTTAATGTGTTGCTAAACCTAAAGATGTTAGGTTTTACATCTTGTCAGACTCATATATACTTGGGCTCAGTGCATAGCTGAACCTAAGGGTGTTAGGTCTAAAATCTTACTAGACCCTTAAGCACCTGAGCTCAACATGTAGTTAAACCCAAGGGTAATGGATCTAACAACTTTCCAAACCTATATATACTTGGACTTAGTGCATAATTGAATCTAAATATGTTGGGTCTGACATCTTGCTAGATTTACATGTATTTTGGCTCAACGCATAGTTGAACCCAAAGATACTAGGATTGACATCTTGCTAGACCCATATGTAGTTGGGCTCAGTACGTAACTGAATCCAAAGGTGATGGATCTGACATTTTGCTAGACCCATATACACCCAAGCTCAGCACGTAGCTGAAGATTGTGGGTCTGACGTCTTGCAAGACCTACATGCACTTGAGCTCAATGCGTAGCTAAATCAAATGGTGTTAGGGTTTGGTATCTTTTCAGACCCATATGTTCTCCGGCTCAACACGTAGCTAAATCTAAGGATGAGTTTGAAAGCAAGCCAAACTCATGTCATTTGGATTTAACATTCAACCAAGTCTTGGTATGTTGGGTTACCACCCTATCTTTGGCCTTTTTAATCATGAACTTTTAAGCAAACATATCACATATAGAAAATGCAATGAACCATCATATAATTATCCATTGTTTTTATCACTTAAAAGTAATAGACTTTTAGTACTTAGTATGAGTGAATAACCCAAGAGTATAAGTGATAGTTATGCCCTTTTTTGACTTTTTAATTTGAATTTTAAAATAAATACTCATAAAAATTTAATTTTTTTAATATACCAAAATGATGTAGAAAGTTCATCCTTAATATCATTCATGAATCGATTCAAGCTTTATTTGAACCTACTATGGTTATAAATTAAGCATTTTTTTTTTGTTATCAATTTCATGAATAACAATATTTAAACTCTATGATAAAGAAAATATAAATATTTGGTAAAACAAAATTACTTTAGAAAAGGCAAACATGTTATCTCAATTGATTATTAAATAAAAATGTTTTCTCCTACTTTTAATATAAACATCTAAAAGAGTGTTCTCCTTACAAGTACAATAGGGTCAAACAAATCATTAGTTTAACTTTATATGCCAATACGTCCTCTAATAATATTCCAAAATCTAATATACTTAGGAATGAGACTTTTTTAATGTCTGGATAGTGGGTAGTCATATGTTCATATCAATATTCTTTTATTTGGAGCTTAGGAGATAGATGATTGATGTTAAAAATCCGAACACCTGCAAAACAATACTTTTGAAGGGGTTCAGGGACCCTCATATGATAAAGTCAATGATATTTTAGTGAGAGATTGCAATAAATGAGAGAATGAGCTTTAAATTCCAAGAACAAGAGTGTTTATTCTTGTTTTTGTATGATAAATGCTCTCAGAATTAAAGTATGAATACTTAGAAAATAGAAATTATAAACCTATTACCTAGTTGGTTTAAGGAGTATTTATAACCTATGAACCTTGTCATGTTGCTAGAATTAAGGGGTTGGAGAGTAATTTTTCCTGATAGCATTAATGAGGGATAAAAATCCCTTACACAACATTAAATAAGGGACAAATATCTCATACACCATATTAATATGGAATAAATATCTCTTACATAATATTAATGGTGATGAAAATATGGGAGGCTCTTAAAAGACTTTTATATACCTTGAGTGCAGGGAGACGAATATCCTTAACATAAAAGTCATAAGAATAAATAAATAAAGCCTTATGACTCAACATGAAGCCTATAATAATCGTCAGACCTACCCCACTTAGGCTTGACATGATGCTAAGCTCACAGGTCCACTTGAGATCAGCATGTAGCTGAATCTAAGGATGTTAGATCTTGCAGCTTGCAGACACATATGTACTTGGACTCAGCGCGTAACTGAATCCAAGGACATTGAGTGTGACAGCTCACCAAACTCATGTCTACTTAAGTTTAGCGTGTAGCTGAACTGAAAGTTATTGGGACTAACAACTGGCCAAAACCATATCTGTTTAGGTTTAGCGTGCAGCTGATCCAATAGAAGTTGGATCTAATATCTCACCAAACCTTTTTTTTTTCTTAGCACGTAGCTAAATGTAAGGATATTGGGTTTAATATCTAACTAAATCCATGTATACTTGGGCTCAACTTGTAGCTGAACTCAAGGATATTGAGTTTGGTAACTTGCTAGACTCCTATATGTTTGGGCTCAGTGTGTAGCTAAACCCAATGATATTGAGTGTGACAACTCGCCTGACCTATGTGTTTTTGGGCTTAGCGCGTAGCTAAACCCAAAGGTGTTAGGTCTAAGTAAGCCAGAGACCTATGTTATTCAGGCCTGATATTTTGCCAAGTCTTGAGATGTTGGGCATGAACATAAGCTCTACCCTTTTATTATTGGGTTATCACCATACCTTTTATCCTTTTAAGTATGGACTTATGCTAGAAATAATTTTTCTAAAATATGTTGATACATCACAATTGTTTCATCTTTAACAACAGACTTATTTTATATAATATTATAATGTTTTTCTTCATAGCTATTTGTAATTCAAGATCCAAAGATTAGTTCAATTCAGTTAAGCTGATTCACTTTGTTTTAAGATGCTTAAAAATTCAAAAATTTATTAGATTTATTATTCAATTTTCTTAAATAAAATAAGTGTTTGTTAAATTAAAAATCATTTCAAAATTAATTTTAACATTGCACATATAAGAAATATGTTATGATAACATTCATATGTCAATTTTTCAAGAAAAAGAAAATCAACCCACTTCATAAAAATATACAAAATCAAATAGTTCTCATTATATTTTTTTTCATAAAAGTAAAAATTAATTTAAACTACAAAAAGTAAGAAAAATATAAAAAATAATAAAAATATCCCAAGAACTTTATCTTTACTTTAGATTTATTAATTAAATATTAGATTCATTAATCAAATATTTGATGAATATTAAAGATAAATAAGCTTTTATATTTACACACACACACACACACATGAACAAAGTTAATGTCATGTATAATCAGTTGATTAGCTACCTAACATATATACTAACAATCTCTTACTTGCACTGAAGTCAATCCCTCATGTATCAAATACTATATCACATTAGTTAATGATAATTCTTTTACTAAGACAATGGCTTAGTAAGAGGATCTGTAAGATTCTCTTTAGTATATACTCATTTTATCTTTACATCTTTCATTTATGTGATTCTTTAATCAATTATAATTGTTTAAGTACATCTTTGGATAATTGATGAGATCTTGGTTCCTTTGCTTGTACAATGAATCCATTATTATAACAATACATTGCTACTAGATCAACAATGCTAGGAACCACACCTAATTCAGTAATGAACTTGGTTGATTCAAACAACCTATTTTGTCTCCTCAAACATAGAGGTGCACTCAACTATAGTTGAATAATCTACTTTAGTCTCTTATTTGGAACTCTTCCAACTTACAACACTGTTACTTAGAATAAAATATAACCAGACTGAATTTTTTATTATCAATATCATATTGAAAACTAGTAACAAAATAATCATGAACTACTAGTTAATCTCCTTCATAAACCAGAAAACATTCTTAATTGTTTTTAAGTATTTAAGAGTATTTTTTATTATCTTCCAATTACTCTCACTTAGATTAGATTGGTATCTTTTTGTTATACTCAATACATAAGATACATATGGTCTTATACATAACATCACATATATTATGGATATTATATATCTTATATCCATAGTATATGGAATAATTTTCATCCTATCTCTCTCAATTTGTGTTTTAGAGCACATATCCTTAGAGAGACGTATCATATGTAAAATATGTAAGTATTCTCTTTTGGATTATTTCATGCTAAACCATTTTAACATCTTATCTATGTACATGGATTGAGACAATCCAAGCAACTTTTTAGATATATTTTTATAGATCTGTATTCTCAATATATAAGTTGCTTCTCCAACATCTTTCATGGAGAAATTCTTTGACAACCAGATCTGTACTAACTAAAGTAAAGAAATGTCATTTCCAATTAATAATATGTCTTCTACATATAATGTTAAAAAAATGGTTCTACCCTCACTAACCTTTTTATAAACACAAGTCTCATACATATTTTTTTTATGAAATTAAATTGTTTGATTATCTCATCAAAATGGATATCCCAACTTATTGAAGCTTACTTAAGTTCAAATGAATTTTTATAGCTTGCATACTTTATTAGCAAATTCTTTAGATTCAGAACTTTCAAGTTGTGTCATATACAAATATTCTTGAAGATTTTCATTCAAGATTATAATTTTGATATCTATTTGTCAAATCTCATTATCATAGTATGTAGCTATATCAAGCAAAATCTTTATGAATTTTAACATAGTTATCAACAAAAAAGTTTCATCAAAGTCAACCTATTTGTCTTCATTTGTAATATTTGGAAACTAGTCTATCTTTATATGTTCGTACTTTGCCTTCCATGTCAGTCTTTCTCTTTAAGACCTATTAATATCCAATGGGTTTTATCCCTACAAGTGGATTAACCAAGGTCCATATCTAGTTGATGGACATGGAATCCATTTTAGATTTTATAACCTCAAACCATTTTTTAGATTCAATATAAAATATTAGTTCCATGTAATTGACAGGCTCATCAAGTACAAGTAATTCATCCTTTTTAGCTTTTATGAGAAGTCCATATCTCATTAGTATGCATGACATGTCCTACCAAATCTATAGAGTTCTTGTGTTTATTAAGCTTTAGGCTGAACATCCAATTATAACCTCAAGTTTAGGTTCCATTTAGATGTCAATTTGTGGCTTTTGAACTTCTTCAAGTTCTATTTTCCTCTCATAACTCCTTTAAAGAATAAATTCTTTCTCTAGAAAGGCAGCATGCTTTAAGATAAATAATTTTGCTCAACTAGATTATATAAATAATATCTAATACTTTCTTTTGGTTATCCCACAAACTTATATTTATGTAACTTGGTGATCATTATTTCATTGATATGACCTAGTCTACAATACCATAAATAATATAGATATTAATTATCTAATTTATTCTTGCAATTTATATTAAACCTAGGCATTTTAAGATTGAGTATTTACAAATCATTTATATAAGAACCATATCCATAATAAATATCATTATTATAGAAGAAATAACATTTGCCTTTAATAACAATTTTAAATCCATTCAAAAATAGATATGATATTTCTAGAAAGTACTAGAACAAATAATAATTATCAAGTTCTAATATCAGCCCACTTGGTAAAGTTAATGCAACAAATCTTGATTCATTACTAACTCGTAGGTCTACTTTACCTTTATTCAATCATAGACTCACATAGAGTAGAAGCTTCAATAAGCTTTTTAGCCTTTTTGGTTGCAAAATAATCTTTGCAGGTCCTCCTATAGTGGCTTTCTTTGCCACAATAATGATAAGTTCTCTTGTCATTCTTGATGCCCTAAGTAGGCTTTTAGGCATGAATTGCAGGATCAAGTCAACGCTTGACTCATGGTCTATGGCAAAGCCTAATTGGCCTAGTTTCTTAAAATAATCAATCATCCTCAACACATGGGTGTTCATCAACAGGCCCTCTGTCATCTTACAATAAAACAATTCCTTAGAGGTCTCATACCTCTCAGTCCTACTAGTTGCATCAAACAACTCTTTGAGATGCGTAATTATTATATGGACATTCATATTTTCATGTTCTATTTGAAGTTTAAGTGATATATGGACTAACTTCACATAAGTAGCATGTTTATCGCCATCAATATGACATTGATATTTATTTCTAACTTCATTATCAACATCCTCATAAAGGACAAAAGGAATTGTATTTTTCAAGAACATATAACCTTTTTTCTTAGAACAATTCTCACATTTTAGTATCATTCCAAGAAGTTTGGTTGAGTCAATTTATTAGCATCAAATATGCTACGTAGAGATATATTTATTTTACTCATAGTAATTTATCAACTTATTCATGTAAAGATTACATGTATTGGTTTCATGGATAAATAATTATAATCAGATTTAAATAAGGTTTTTAATCATAATTTGGTCTCCCATTATTTTCCTGCAATTTAATAGCCCTTATTATTAATTCGAGAAACCTTGCTTAGATCTTCTAGTGGTTTAGGATCTCATTTAATTTATATGAACTTAAGTAACACAACAAGTCATTTGGTAGATAACATAGCTTATCAATCACATCTTTGTGTAACTCCTAGATTAGTTAGGTGACAACTTTTTGTCTGAACATATCATATATGTTTCACCTAACTACTACCTCTAATCTTATATGATCATGAGTAACTCATCTAAATCATATAAGTTAATTAAGTAGGACTCGATATTATAGTATTAAATATATTTGATTAATGGTAACCTCAAGCAACTCAACAAGTTATCCATAAATAAAACTCTAGTTTTATGCATATAAAATTGGAAGACAACAAATCATGTTATTAACATATACTTAATATATTAATGGGAGATTTATTATTTTAATTAAGTCTCATTCCTTGGCATTAGTGACATATCATACCTAACAATTACATATAAATATACACCATTAACATGTCATTCTAATTAGATGATTATGGACATATCTAAATTAATTGCCTCGAGTCATCGAAGGGAATTAGGTGGTCAAAACCTAGGTAGCTATTGCAAATTTTCATAAGTCTTTTGTCATCTGTTAGAGATAAACCAAAAGGTGCTTCTTTTTTTTTCCTGGTAGACTAAAAACTACAATGCATTTAACACTTTTTACCTGCAAAGGAAATATCAGAAACAAGGCTATCTATCTCTAGAACTGGATATAAGTAAACGAGGCTGCTATGTTAAAATTGGGTTTTGCTTTAAATGAGTACTTTTAAAAATAAGAATACAAAGAATACGTCATTGAATAAAAGGACAAGAAAATAAATAAAGTATGAAAGTAAAAGAATGCTTGTAAAAGAAAATAAAGTAATACAAAAAAAAATTGCATAAAATTAAAGAAAGAAATTATACATATGGGGTTCGCCATCATTTTCACTATTGAATGACCTATTTATCTTTATATATAATGTTTGAGTTCCATATAGATATATAATTTTAATTATGTATAAATTGTTTATGTCAAATACGAAACTTACACATAGAATTTTAATACAATCTAAACTTCTTTATACTCATAATCATATAAATTCTAACTAATCTACAACTCTAAATAATTTAATAGGTTGAGGACTCTTATTATGAGTACGATTGAATCTTCTTGTTGATTGTGCAAACCCAAACTCTTGCAATCAATTGCTTCTATTTGATCAATCATGACTCTTGCTCAATTAGAACTATTTAATCTTGACCAACTTCATTATTCATGATCGATTTTAGCTTCTTTTTTTCCTATTTGGTTATGAACAATTAATGTTCTTACACAGTTGATATATGAAAGATATTTTTGATGTAAACAAAACCCCTATATTTTTTTTAATTTCTTGAATGAAAGAATATTCTCTCATCATATTTATATTTAAATTGGTCAATCAAATCAATCATCAATGATATGTCAAGTGACTTTGTTCGTCCAAAAATATCTATCCTACTTTTATGTGTATGACATATTAGTGAATTAAACAATTTTCAAAGCAACATTTGCTTTGAGATTTAGGTGTAACATTTAGAATTCAATGAATTATATGTTTAACCTGTAATTAATGCCCAACTTGTTATCCCTTCTATAAAATTCTTAGACTCCTTTTTAGTATAAATCATAAACTCTTTTAGAAACGATATAATCCAAAAAAACCTAAATTCTTATAGAAATGGTATCTTTAAATTCATATCCTCATCGTACAAATTGTATCTCCCTTATAGACTGGTATATCCTAAACAATACTCTAAAAAAAATGTTAAAATATAACCTTAGTTTATACAAAGAAAGAATTCACGAGGAAAAAAAAAGAGTCATCTTCTTTGAGATGATCACATGAACCTCCACATCTGAAGAAACACATTATTTCATGATCTTGCATTGTGAATGCAAACTATACTGACCTTGCCGAATAAAATGCAACAATGCTTTGGTGAAGAATGGAAAAACAAGAAAATTTTTATATGAATCAATTGTCTAAACTATTTGTTAAGGTATAAGAATCATTGACTATCAACTCTTTGTTTCATGTTCATATGTAGAGACTTAATATATAACCAATCTTTCTTCAACAAGTAGACAAGGAAGTTCACTTATATTTCAACATCATAAAAGATTTGCTCATTTTCTATTTTGCAGTTTCCAATAACAACACCCATACAAAGACTTTTCTTCAGTTAGAACTTCATAATTGCCTTAGTTTTATTATCCTTAAACACCAATAAACTAGCAAAGAGAAGAATTTGTTATGGGCTATAAAAACCAAACCCCCTACAAACTAAATAGAAACATAAAATAGAGAAACATAAAATAGATGGAGAGTTTTAGAAGAAAAATATTATGAGGCTCTTTTACTATTGTAATTGACTATCTTTGTCCTTTTTTTATTTTTAACAATTTCATCAATACAATCTATATTTCATATATTTTTTTTAATGAAATCCAACTTATTTTCATATCAGTGTATCAATCTTCTGCATAAAAGAGTTTTTAATTTAATTACATAGTTTAAAAGATAAATTATTTGATGTTATCCTAATTATTTGCTTGTATTTGACATACAACCTAAGTTTTATTGTTATTTAAAAAAATACAAGTTATAGTATGAAAAACAACCTAATTACAAGGCTTAAAACAAAAATAATATAATTCTAGAGCTACTTCACACCAATAATCTCTTGATCGATCCTATAATTTCCCTATAAATCTCATTTTCAACTCCCATATAAGGATTGTACTTCTTTAAGTATCCATCTCTAATTAATCAAAAGTGTAACTCCTCATCTTGATTTCTTAGGTGATAAGCATATCTTTTAAGAACTTTGTCAACAGTGTATATAGCCTCTTAGTTTGGGGATCATTTACCAAATTTGAAATCCTTATAGATAATAAATAGTATGGCCTTTCGCAATAGTTATCTAATTGTAAAACTCTTTAATTGAACTTGTTTTTATATGTTCCCTAGAACTTTTTTTATGTGTTAGTAAGTGATCTAACATAGTAATTCTCACATCATTCAAATCCTCTAACTTTATTAACATAGTAGATTGATCATCTAAGTTATATGTGTCACATGTGCAGCCCTCTAATTGATTGTACTAAGAGTTCCATAAGCGATATAAAATCGTGGTTATAAGTATAATAAATGGCAAAACTCTTAAATAAATCTTCTTTAAAGTCCTAAATGCTCATAATACATTTGATAATACATCATGTCAAGCTTTAAGATTGTTTCTAACCAATTTTTGTTAGTTAAGAATCAAAGTTTTATTGGTTGGTTATGCTTTCCTGTTAGCTTGGGCATAAGAATGAATTATTTTAAATCCACACTCTTATGTAAATTGCTTGACATGATCCCCAGTAAACATTGACCCTTCTTAGTAATGATGGTTTTTGAAAGTCCAAATCTATATGAATTTGATTATGGCTTCTTAATTGATCGATCAATAAGGAATAATTTTAACTCACTTAGTGTAGTAATATATATATGTCCACAAGGACATTATTATGTCTCTTTGATGATGGTGGATATAGTTTATAAGTAATATTCATTTTACATCCTCTAAATGCCATGATTAAGTTTTTCGATGGCATATGTTGGATTGGATAAAATTACTAGCATTCTTGACACTTTTTTGCATATCTAATGCAATCATTGGTTATTCCTATCTAATAAAGTTATGATTCATTATTACTTATCTTATCTCGATGTCATAATAATGAGCTATATAAAGTCTTTTATGAACCTCAGATATGACCGATAAAGCGTTTTTAGGTCTTAAGCATTTAAACAAGACTCTAGTTTTATGTTTCTTGTATAATATGTTTTATAAGAAGACATAATTGGTCACTTTTAGCCTAAAGGATCTTGAAACGTTCTATAAAGTGTCTTGTAAAAAAAATTAATTATCTATTTCTAATCCTTTTGAGAATCGAGAACATTGATTGATATTGTTAAGACCTTTCAGCTATGTGTTATATATATATATAACATGGCATTATATTCGTTTTCTCATGATCAAGCTCCTATTGGATATTAACAATAGATGGTCGATCGAAATTCCTCATAATAATGATGTCATCATGATTAAAAGTTGTTTTATATCCTAGTTCATATTAAGTCAAGTCATTAGATTCTATATTTTTCCTTCTTATTAAAAAAAAATTAAATCAGAAAACCTTTCAATAATATTTTTGGCCACTTGATAGTATAGATTTAGTGTAGGATGTTCATACTTATATTCATCAGCTAACCCGTTTATGATAAGTAAGGAATCTCCTCTTCCTTTGATAGATTTTGTTCTTAACTCCAAAAGTATTTTTAGATCTATGATTAAGGCTTCATATTTAGCTTGATTATTAGAGTAAGGAAAATCAAGCATGACCTATTAGGGATATTATTACCACCCTTGCACCAACCTTGTTTTTTTTTAGAACCTTTCAACCACAACTACCATGGAACAAGTTCTACTATGGTGACGTTGATGTCTTGCTCCATCTCATGATCAATGTTGATGTATGAGTGATCAACTAAGAAATTAGTCAAAGTTTGGGCTTTAACTACTTTTTATGGCATATAAAGTAGGTTAAAATTAGACAATGTTATCGTCCATGTATTAATATGACCTCTTAAAAAAAGTTTCAACAATATTTATTTTATTAAATTTGTTTTGCATATAACATATAAATCAACTAATAACATATATCGGGTTTTCTTAATATAAGATAAATACAAGGACACACTTAGTTTTTATATCGGTGTGTAATGTTCTTCAACTTCTATAAGACATAAATGAGACACTAATATTTTTTTCATAACAATCAGAATCGTCAATAAGGGTGTAGATATCCAAGTACTTAGTCTTTACAAACCCTTTTTTGTTATATTCCACTACATACCTTCAAGAATAAGTTTAATGCATTCTTGCTTTGTTATAGCTACAATACAATTAGTTTTTAGAGTTTTGAATTGAAAGCCATAACTTTCAATAGACTCTCTTAGATCCTCAAATATCCTAACTAAGTTAGCCAATATGACCTTAGGTTCTATATTGTAGAAGTGCTTATGAAAATTAGTCTCCATCCTTTTCTAATTATTGATAGAGATAGATGGCAACAAAAAGAACTAATGGAATGTTGTTTTGGTCAATGATGAATCAAACAAGCTTATCTTTATAAAAGGATTTATTGTACCATCATTATATTGATTAGTTAATTTAGTGGTGTAATCCCTTATAAATTGGTTGTCTTCCTTAAAAAATTATTTTTAATGAGTTATTGTTATACCTCTAGGAATTGGAAGCAACATATCTCTTATAAGTGAATGATTGTATATAAACCTAGCTATTCATCCAATTATAACCCCAACTCTCTTAGATGTTGGGACAATTTAACCCTATATATTTTTCCATATTCATCTAATTTATAGCCTTATCTCTCTTAAGTGTTGAGACAACTTAAACCTATCTATTTTTCCCCATGCTTGTTGTTTAACATTTACTCGTCCTATGTTTTCATCTTTTCACACTGTGTTAACTATAATTTGAGCTTGGATATTTGGTTCATTTAGCTTGGTATGCAGCTCTTCTATGTTAAAAGAAAATCCCGACAAGAAAGTAATGCTAAATTTGAAAAAATAGATTTGAATTTTATTACTTCAAATAAATTGAAACTGAGGGCAATCAAATTTAACAATGAAACAAAAAACAACCTCTTTTTTTTTAATTATTCATGATGATTGGATTTAGAAATCTTAGTCCGTAAAGTTTTTTATTTTTTTATTTTTGATTCTTGTTTATTGAGGTTTTGACATTTCAATTCTACATTTAATTTATTTTTAATTTTAGTCTATGGGTTTTGTAATGAGAGAGTGTCGCCAAAAAATAAAGGAGATAAAATACAGTCGGTTGGTCAAGTTTCGAGAAAACAAAGGTCTAATTTGGTGCCAATATGTTCCCTTATCGATAAAAGTGCTATTAAAGAGTTTTTTATTTTTCATATCACCAAAAAATGTATATCAGAATTGAGAAAGGATCTTTTTTGTCAATTTAATTCTATGTTTTTTTTTTACAAATTTAAAAGTGTGTTAAGTTGATAGATTAACTTATTGAGACTTTAAGGGTATTTATTAGGTGCTTCTAGGTGAAAATACATTAAAAAATAGTTTTTTATGTCCAAAAAGCCATAACCGATTTCCCATCCACCTCTTTAATGGTCAAAATTTGGGTAAGAAAATGGCATGTTGTCTAGTTTATTTCCTTTTAAAAAAAAAAAGATAAAACAACAAATGATATGTCTTATGCCTTTAAACAAATAAAAAACTCTAGGAGCACGGACCTGGTCTTCATTTTATTGAGCCAAGTGTGTGGACCCCATCTCTTTGACCCAAACACCTGACTCATTTCTATATTTTATTTCCTTTTTTTATTGAAATGCATTGTAAAAAAAATTCTTAACATGATATTTAAATTATTATTCAATTTCCCATAGTTTTTAAATAATATTATAAATTTTTATAAGAATGTTAACAATTTCTTTTCAATTATTATGTGCCTAATATGCAAAAACAAATGCTCATGAATATTCAATGAAAATAAAATTTATAACTTTTAAAAACATGTTTTAGTTAAACACAATAAAGAGAAGCAATAATAATGAAATGAAGTTTAGATTGAAAAAAAATATATTTTTCTTACTTATTTCAAATTGTTGAAATTTTTAACAAACCTTTATTATTATTGTCATTGCCTTTTATTCAAAAAATATAAAAAAATGCAATTTGTTTTAAGAACATTAAGGCATTTTTTGTGATGATATTATCGATTGTTCTATAGATAATTATGTATTAGCTTGATATGTAGAGTTTTTATAATAAATTTCTCATTAATATTGAATGAATAAAATATATGTTTTCTTTTTTTGTAATTTTAATTTTCTTATATAATTTTTATTGAAAAGTTATTATTCTCGTTTTTTAAGATAGTTATGGAGAGATGATCGTTTTATGATTTTTTTAATTTTCTTAGTTGAAGATTCCTTTCACAGTCATAAGAGCTTTTTCTTAAAACAAATACTCCTCATAAAAAATACATGTTTTTGTTAAAAGTTAAAAAAAATATGAATAAGAAAATTTAGTTTTTTTATTAAAAAGATAGGCATTTTCCTTTCTATTTAATAGTTTTTCCAAACTTTTTTTTTAATGATTCTTGTTGTTTTATAAATAAAATATATTGTTAACAAAAAATAATTTTTGATGTAAAAAAAAGTACATGAATATGAAAAGACAATTTCAATGAAAAAAAATATATTTTTCATAAATAATTTTATTCATTGATTTTTCTATGAATGTCTATTTTTATAATAATTTAATAAATATAAAAAATTTAGAAATCAAGTTTATTAAACTTGTTCATATGATAGTTCACAATAAATTGCGAAATGTTTTGGGGCAATGACTGGAAGATCATGTCAACAATTATTTCATGGTCCATGACAAAATCCAATTGGCCCAATTTCTTAATATAACCAATTATTTTCAAAATATAGGTGTTCACTGAAAAACCCTCTCTCATCTTACACTGAAAAAATTCTTTAGTTTGCCCAACTTTAAGAAAATTGATGATATATTCATAAATATTGTAAAAACTCTTATTAAGGTTACTAAAGGAACAACCCACTTAGTTATTAGCATGCACTATGTTGTAGACCGGGTCAATTTTATTTCAATATAAAAATGTCTAGGCGTTGTTAATATTTTTTTCTAGTAAAAACAATTAATCATGTGGAGATTGATCCGATGTGTCTTGTTCGACTTTCAAAGGCAACATGGATAACCTGTAAAAACATAGTATGATTCAAAATAAATATTGAAGATAATATTGTTTTTATAAATATTGAGACGATAATATATTAGATTGATTCGAGTCAACCTGGGTCAGC
>Ga0325402_1003045_pt1 | contig 14933 bp, 12 predicted proteins | sample PopdelMetagenome_22_FD_207212 | JGI IMG/M metagenome (GOLD analysis project Ga0325402, IMG submission 207212) | Populus deltoides microbial communities from Bellville, Georgia, United States - Xylem-PdKOR-R3 | ecosystem: Host-associated > Plants > Phyllosphere > Stem > Wood/Secondary xylem... | reverse complement strand
ATTTTAAAGGTCTTAATCTATTAAGATTGTAACCAAAATCTTTATACATAAAAGAGATTTTCTCAAAACTCTCCACCTCCTAGATTCAGTTATCTTGACTATGAACAAGCATGATTCAATACTCTTTAACTATAAAATTATAATCATTCTTGGTTTATTCATTTTGATAAAAGTTGTATAAAGAATTTTCCAGCATGGTTTTCAAACAAATGGTCGCCGTACTTTTCTTCAACATTTGAAATTCTACCTCAAAAGATTTAGAAAGCTTTGGATCTATTTGCACAAAAGAAACTTTCAAAACATGTTCTTGCATTCTTACACCAACTTTAGGGTCTTATGGATTTTATGTTAGGACTTTATAATAATACATGATATAGATAAAAAAATTGTTATTGCTCAAATCTCATGAGAGATATCAAAGGTAAAATGCTGGTCATAATTCAATGTAGACCATGCTCTCAAGCAGTTCAATCATGGATATAGTCTTTCTAGAACGAAATTGCATCCTCATCCTCATCCTCATCATGCCCAATATATATCTTTAACATCAACAAGAAAAATTCAAGTTGACCTTGCATCTTCCAGTACTAAATTTTAATATAAAAAGAAATTTCAAGAAACCCTATAACAAATTTAAAGTTTCTCTGATAAAAAAAAGATCCTACCTGAACTAATGAAGATCCTGATACGATGAGACAACTGTATCACCTTTAAACTCATCAAACAACTCAATAATTCTTATTCCTCTATAACATCAGTTATAATATCATCATTCACTTGATAATCTAACAAGACCTCAATATAATTTTAAGAATCTTTTCCTCAACAAGACAACAATAATATTCATGTAGAAGACAACCATCAACATCAACTTTAATAATTTTCATGTGCAATGTTTGCCTCTTCCAAATAAGAGTCTCAGTCAACAATCATCATCCATGACAACTTCTGAACCCAAGCAATTTCTAATTTCATTTCAAGTTCGAGTGCTCAACTCTATATATATATATATATATATATATATATATATATTGTTTGAAAAACAGTGTGTTTTTAGAGTTAAATTCTATTTAAGCTTTTAAAAAATGATCCGTCTTGTAATGTTCTCAATCATCCTGTAAAATATTTCTTTCTCAATCATCCTGCAAACTGAAATCAGAGTCCTCTGGTTAACCAGGCATGACAAATTGTGTTATCAAAGTATTTTAACAGGTTGGTTGACATCGAAAACAAGAGTTCGAAAGTTTTGCGGGCTTGCCAAACAGGTGGTTGGCAGTAGCCTGACCTCGTTAATCCTATTAACCTGACACATGCTGTATGGTTGAGCTGCATTTCCTTCTGTGAGAAGCATAGAGCTGGAGGGCCAGTCATAGGAGCTCTTTTAAAACGGGGTATATCATCCTGCCCAGGAAACCGACCCATATGCTTAAAGTTCGAGCAATCTATAAAATACGTTGTTTGAAACAACAATCCACTCCCGCTGTTAAACCGCGTGGAATGGTGACCGTGGATTGCACAGTGATTCTTCTACAGGAAAGAGCATGCATGCAGGGCATTTGGACAAGAGCTTTGGAATCCATCCTAGTTATGACAAAGGTCTAAATCAATCGGCTAAGCAGTTGTATATCCCACCATAGACATGGATTCTACTAACCAATCACCTCGAGAGTTTCACACGAGACCACCACTCCCATCAGAGTTAATAGCGGCACAACAAAATCAAGTAATTGTCGTAATTTCATGAAACCCAATCCTAGTCAAGCAATCGAAGTAAATCACTCCTTTTTTTTTCCCCCGAATGAATCAAGGCATTATGCAATAATTGCTGGGACAACTGATCCGGGCAAACTACCCGGGCCACCATTTTAACAAACAGGGGACTTCCTTTATAAACAGCGGCAGAGCTTTTCACAACAACGTAAATGTAAATAAAACGACCTACCTCCTCGAAACACTGGTTCTGAGATAGTAGTTCGTATCCACCATAAAGGGTATGGTGCCAATCCAAAATAAGACATATTCCTTTGGCATTAAATGACTTTTTCTGTAATAGAAACAGAACTACCAGGCTTTCAAAATCCTATAATGACATTAACTTTTATTGGTGATAACTCTTTCTTATATTTGCTAGCATGAAATGATATTCCTGTGACCTTATTTGGATTTTCTTTTTGAGCTGAAATTTTTACAGATTTGTCTTTGGTTTGCCACTTGCAGTAACACGCCTTGCCACTGAACGCATGGTCACAAATTCCTCAGCAGCAGATGGGTGTATTCCCACCTGTGGCACAAAAAAGAAAAAGAAAAAGGAAAAAAAACTCATCAGTAATACACAATCCAAAATGAGTACAGCTGGATTACCCAGGCATCTAAAGAGCGATAATCCTTTTACACATCACCAGCTGTCTGAACACATGCTACCATAAACAGCAAGGAATATATATATATATATACCTATTGATGCACAGAGATGTCATCGCTTCTACATGTGTGTGTGTGTGAACAGTCAAAAAGCAAAAGGGTAATTAAGGGGGAGAGCTAACAATACAAGGACATGGCCACCCATAAGCAAAGAGTCTGGGTATATCATGATGTGACTGCCAGCATTTACAGTTGGACACCCACATCACTTATATATTATTGATGAGACCACAACATGATCAATTCTATGTTCCTTACAAGAACGTGTCAAGGGATGCTAGGAAAGGAAAGAATCACTAAAATCCTTATCTTTAGCCTCTCTAAGGGAAAGTTAATTAATACTTACAGTACTGTCAAATTGTTGCTTGGTTGCTCCACACTTCAATGCAACAGCAATACCCTGTGAAACCACCAAAGAACAATGATCATGGCGTGCAATGAAATTATGTTAAGCAAATGCAAAGTACTCTCTACACAGGTTATTCATGAAATGAATCGGAAAACACGCACCTGCATAATTTCAGGTGCATCTGGCCCACACATGGAAGCTCCAAGAACTTTATCCGTCTCAGCATCAACAACAAGCTTCATTACTGTCTTCTCTTGTCGACTAGAAACAAAGATGAGATCGTACATATTAATTAAAAAGCATAGGAAACACAGAGAACACTTCAAAATTAAAGTAAAAGGGGGCAGGCTTGAATACTAGCCTGAATTATGAAAAACATCCCAAACCATCTATGCTTATGGCTATCATGGTTTTATCACGTCCTTTATCTTAACTCATAAACATGTATTGATCCTTCATTATTTAAGCATTTCCTTTTAAAGGAGGAAACTCCTTTTTCAGACCAGGGAAATTTAGTTAAAAAAGAACAAGGAAAACTGGTTTCACGAAAATGAACAATATGAGGATGCCTTGAGCACTGAAGAAATGTCAGGGGTTGTTAACATGTAATGTAAAGATGGTTCAATCAATCAACAGAAAGACTTCTATCAGAAAGTAAAGATGTTTGAAGTCTATCTGCTTTGGAGATTTAAGGTAGTACAGATGCAGCAAACTTCCAGGACCTCTTAAGAGATATTCTCTACTTATTGGCCAGTTTAAGTTTACAAATAATTTCTCACTTTTAAGTTTCCAAAGGAAATGTTTTGACCCCTACTTCTTTCATGTCATTTTGCAAGTGATGTTCTAAAGTTTTCCATAATGCTAACTGTTTGTTTGTAACACTACAGACCAATTTAGCAACGTCAGATCTCAAATTCAGTACATACCCAGAGATAGTGTTCTTCATAGGATTAAAGGTAGAAGTGAAAACCAACACATCACCATTTGCTTGGTCTATTGCCTGCTCCTCACTGAGGCCCACTACAGAGAGAGGAGGAATGCTGCAGAATACCAAATAGCACATTTTATTCACCCATGAAGAGACATGAACACAAACACTAAATTTTCTCACTTAGACTTCTATGTTCAATGTGTATGACTTGGTCACGGTGAAGCAACAATCTAGTGTTACTGTATGTATCAAATGAAGTACCATACAACATTAACCAAATGTTATGTACAAAATATAGGCATTAGATTCCAACAGATCATTGTGTCAGTAAAATACGGAGAGCAGAGATAATATGATCATGGAAAATACATGAATAGACTTGAGGTAATCCCAGTGAAGCAACAAACTGATATGACTACGCATCAAATGGAGTACCAAATAGCATGCAACAAATATAGGTATCGAATCCCAAAACAGAACATGGTATCTGCAAGGTAGGGAGTGAAAAGAGATATATGGTCATGGAAACAACATGCATAGAATAGAGGTATCTCACATAACTAAAATGACAAGCAAATCTCCTTCAATAACCTGTTTACTAAATAACCTCCAACTGTATCACAGATTCACTCTTGGAGACATGAAAAACTGTTGATTGATTGACTAACAAAATATCATCAATCAAAATTCAACAGCACTTTAATCCCAAACTAGTTTGGATAATCTATGTCGAACCTTTCCGTCCAGTCTCTTCTTTTCTTGGACAAACTTTCTATGAGCTCATTTAGCAATATCATTCCTGATTTTGCCCCCCAAATTCAACCCCCACAGTTGTTATTCCAAGCTAAACATTATTTATCACAGCCAATAAAAAAATGCAAGGAAATGCAGTTAAATCATAAAGGTATTCTTATGGCCCTCTTCCAATTTTTGTTTGAGAGATTTGTACTTCTTTAGTACCATGTCATATTATCCAAGATTTCAGTTACAAAATCAATTTTCACATTACAAATTTCTGTTAAGAGCTTCCAAATCTCTGTTCTAAAAGCACAGGATAATACATCCAAGAGTTCCATGAAATGCTAAAGTACTTTAAAGATACCTGAGTGATTGTATGAGCTGAAACCTTTTCTTTCACTATCATTATGGAATTGACTGAAAGTTTGTTAATATTATCAAAGGTTCTAGTTGTAGTCACCATGGTGGCATGGTCTACTTTTGGAGATTGTGATGCTCATTCATTATCATGACAACATGATGACTTGTTAGGTTTCAGAGATGCACAAACAATAATGACATCCAACGAAATGTCAAGTTCTAAATACTAGCTCTGGATATAAACAAACTCCATGGGCAGGACAGTTCTTGCTGATATTTGAAGTTCTAAAGCACATATATTTATCACGACTACATCCAGTTTAAGTGCACTTTCATTAAAATCAAACAGCTATTACCATCATATAAAAAAGATGTTGACAAAGAAAAAGAACCATACAAGCAAAATCCAAAAAGAGATACCTAAACACAGCATATGGTATGTGATTGTAGTCTGGTTTGGTAGGTTGCCCTGCGAAAACAGTTTTCTGCAGCCAATACACCAGGAAACAGATTCAATGAATTATCAAATCAATTAAAAATTTTCCAAAAATGGAGGGGGAGGAGCACAAAAGAAAACTGTTGTGAAAACAAAGAAACAAAACAGAAGGCATATCACAAGAAACACGTACAGCAAAGCATGATCCCTCCATCAAGGCCACGGGAGTAAGATTCATTCGGTTTGTGACGTCACCAGCAGCCCATATGCTAGGTATGTTGGTGCGAGAGAACTCGTCAACCTGATCAAGAAAGTAATATCCCTATATCAGCCCAATACAGATGAAGTGGGTATAGACAAAAAGATTACAATAGTAATGAAATGATAATTATACCCACATCAGGGATTTAAGAAAATAAAACACCAAACCACAACCAGTATGTATGGTATATACCCCTCTACAAGGAAAGGAACTTACAAAAAAAACTGCTATAATAATGCTGAAATTGGCATCTGTTTTTTGCGCGCACTAAAGTAATAACATGAAGCTCAATGCTTAAAACCAATTGAATAACTGAAAAGCTACTGACCTTCACAGCTCCTGTTTTATCAAGCTCAACGCCTGCAGCTTCCAAATTTAATCTCTTTGTATTGGGAGCTCGACCTGTAACAAAGGAATGATGAATATCGATATGAAAGTAATATCAAAACAAAAGGACAAAACATAGAAAATACAAGAAATTAACAAAATTGCAGGAATCTTTTCCATTGTGATGATGAATAGTTGACAAAGTTCCTTGATGAAGCAAATGCTGTTGATTATGTAAAAACAATAATAACAACTATAAGAAAAGGCATCTTATAATTTTGATTGGGGCTCCAAAAACCAATGCCTGCATGTGTCAGGTTTAGATATGGAATATAAATTATCAAGTCAAAAAGCAGTCATGTTCTACACAACTCTATTGCATTCTGCTTGGCAATCCAAAGTCTTGCAACAACTCATAATATAAACCTTCAGTCTCCATACATTTGCATCACAATTTCACAAAAATTCCAACATTGATCTGGCAACACTGCCTTGGAAACGTGGATAACATTATCTAAGCAGATAGTACAGTGAAAAATACTTTGAGCAAGGATAAAAAATAAGCTAGAACGAACATATCCAGTAGAACCCCACATGTAAATTGCAAGTTTACCCTGACTTGTAAGGTTGAATTAAAACAGCAATGCGTGCTTTCTATTTACAGTACAAGCTTACATGCAGCAGCCTATTAAAAAACAGAACAACTTCACAATGCAAATAATTTAACTATGATTATAATTACCGGTGGCAAAAAGTACAACATCTGCCAACAGCTCCTCTCCATGATCTGTGCGAACTTTAATTCCATCCTCTGTTTTAGTCAACTGTATTTACAGCTAATATAATTACAATGAGGTTCACTATAAATAACATGGAAAAATCAAAACATAAACTGGCGAGAGGCAGATGAAAAAATAACATGAAAAAGCAACACATGTTACATTGACACCAAATCCTAATAAAGGTGAAAGTACCTCTGTCAAATTTGTTCTGGGGTGCAAATTAATTCCCCTGCCTTCAAGATTTCTTGCAACCACAGCCCTCATTTCATCATCAAAACCCCTGAAGCATATAGCTATCAGATATATTGGCATGAGAAACACAACTGCAGTCCAAACCTTCAAAATGATTGAACAAAAAATGCCAGAAATCCTTGGTGAAAATAAGTAACAGATGGTGAATTAAAATCACCATTATTACAGCATAAAAAAATGCATGCAACATACTTGAATGAAAATTGCTACTTCAAATATGAAACACCAAAATTTGGTATCTTCCAGGTTCCATTTCCTGTAGACAACCTAAAGTATTTTGGCCATGGAATATGCAAACCAGGAAGTAATTATCAAAAAAGGTAACCATGTTGATAACATATTCTTTACACAGTTTACTTGCAAACATAAAATGTGTGGACTACTATATAAGACAAGAACTTGGCTATCCAAAACAGAAAAAACAACATCAAGGCCTTAACCACAACCTTAACGGAAGTTCCCTTCTGAGAAATAGATCCACAGTAGCACCCATGCCACGCCATATCGAAGCAAACTCAACAGCAATGTACCTAAACAAGAAAAAGAATAATTATCCAAAATCATACGCATGCTAGGACATAGGCAAATAAAATAAATAGATAGCAAAGCTTCGCGCAGAGTTTACCCTCCACCAAGCACTACTGCACGCTTTGGTAAATCTTCCAAACTCAATGCCTCATCAGAAGTTATGCCCAACTCCTAAACAATCAGAAAGCAGCAGATGAGGCAGGTAGGCAAGATAAAGAAAACAAAAGAAAAACAGCTTCAACAAGAACATATCTGCACCACAGATAATTTGAATCCTGCAATAGGTTTCAGTAAAATGAAACAAATTAGGTTCGACTAGGTAATTACAGCAGTAATTGTGATCAAGAATTAATGCGCAATTGAAAGATGAGCACCATGCATCTGAATGGAGAAACTTTTATAAATGTGGTTGAAAACAAAATTCAAAAGAAACTACAGATAGGAATGTCCATCCAATTGTAAAAGATAAAGATGGCTTAGGTAGTGCCATGATAGGTACACATGAATTCATTAAAAAAAGGTTGATGTTGGAATGGAATATAAAAAATGGACAAGTGAATGAAATATGAAAACCGGATTGTAAAATCCACAATCAACTATTATATGGGGACGTGTTACAATGGACAAGGTGCATTCAAATCAAATGCTGCTATAACAATGCATCGCTCACTATTTCTAGTTGAAATAAAATAAGACATGATAGAATTTCAATAACAAGAACGCTGACAGCCCCATTACATACATAATTACATGGCATATTAAATTATGAATTTCCAGATAACAAAGCAATTTCATGTTGAAGTAGCATCTAAACTCAACTGCAACACATCTCACATGGCATATTGAAATTATGAATTTCCAATTAACAAATCCAAGTCATGTTAAAGTAGCATCTGAACTCAACTGCAACACATACTACGAAAGAAAATAAAGAGCACAAATTTGTAATTTCAGGCATGCATCCGCAAGTGGGAACAATACAGAGATGTAAGGCTAAGCAAGGGTGTTTCTGAAGCATTCACTCACCCAATTTCTCCAAACTTCCAACAAATTTCTTTTAAAAATGTCAAGAAGTTTATCTCTATGTTCTATAGAGCAATCCTTCAATTTAATACTCAGAAAAAACTATTAATCACTGACTTTTACTAGTTGACAAGTCAAGATCAAAAGAAAAGGCACAGGTAGAGTACATATCTTATTCTATGTCTGGTGAAATTTTATTTTTTGACAGATCTGCCTGGTATGCTATTTTAGACAAAACTACAAGTAATGGCCATTGGAGCTTCCGTGTTCAAAAGGCAATTCAAATTATCTAAAACATTTTACCCAAGAAAAACAGCAGCTCTTCAATAACACACAACAGATGAAAAGGATATTAACTTTTAAATGACTTAATTGTTGGATTGACAAGGAGACAAAATACCCCATCAGAGACCAATTCCTAAGCATTCAATGAGAAAAAAACAGGAAACTAACCTGCCCAGGAATATTGGGACGCTGAGCCTTACTGCCAGTTGCAATCAGGATGTGCTTTGCTGAGTATTTCAATTTAGTGCCATCTAGTTGTGTCAGTTCAACTTCATTAGGACCAGCAACCTTTCCCTCTCCTTCATAGAGTTTAACCCCAGCATTAGATAGTAACCTCTTGTAAATTCCATTTAGCCTGACTATTTCATCTGACTGCAATTTTGACCAGAAAAATAGATGAAACAGTATATTCACAAACAGGTGCTTTTGTATTTCAGGGTATGACAAAACTTTAGCAAAAAAAAACAAGGAAAGTAGCGAGAATTTCAGAAAGAAAAAAAAATCTTGAATGCAGGAGAAAAGGAATCTAAATGCTCTAAAAAGTAGATTTTCTCCTTAACAGTTACCACTGTTTGAACAAAAGATAAGGAAGTAAAATGCAGAGTGATCAATCACTTCAGTCGCTTGTTCAGGCATACAAGGATGGAAGTTAAAAGTGAAAAATCCCCAGCCTGACCACCTGTCACACCCTCCAGAAAAAAAGGTGGAGTGAAAAATGAAATAAAGGATGTGCTTTCCTTCAGAAAAACTCAATTGTCCTCTGAAATTAGTTGCTCAATAAATGACAGACAAAGGTGAAATTAGTTGCTCAATAAATGACAGACAAAGGTGAAATTAGTTGCTCAATAAATGACAGACAGCACCACACTGGGTGCCACATGCATGTTAATAACAAATATCATAAATATAGAAACAAAACTGAAAAGACCACCAACCTTTTTCTGCAACAGTTTTTTCCAGTTGAAGTCCACCTTTTCATTGATTTCCCAACCATAATTCCTGGCGTCCTACAAAAACAAAGCACTCCATTCATGAAACCAACTGCCATTCAATACAGCTTACTTCACCCAAAAAGACATTAAAAACAACCTGATAAAGGTCTCTGCATATGAAAGACAAATTTATTGCATACGAGGCAGCAGTGTCAGACAAATCAAACATATTCACTGCTCAATATTTACACTTTGTATTCTTTTTCACGATGCACATGTATTCTTGCTTTACAGACCAAAAAATTAAAAAAAAATAGAAGTATGAGCATTTCAAATGCAAGATCTCAAATTTCAGTTCAGGGAGAACTTAGTGATTCTGAAATTGATCAATTTCAGAACTGAATAGAATGGAAGCATATTAAAATACAGTCCAACATCCACGTGCTGTCAGATAATCACATAGAACGCTTTCAATTTGTCATTAACTTTCTCCTCACTCCCAACTTTGCAACTTGAAAAAAGGATAGGCTGTCATTTGATCAAGGTTTCTGCTAACACACTCAGTAAATTAATCATTTCAACCTGGCACATATCTTGTTCTCACCTCAATCTCACCTCCAAAATTTGCTCCATAAACTAAAATCTTCTTGGGAACACAACCACGAAGAACACACCTACAAAACCAAATGAAGGCACGCCATTGATTATGAGTTAGGTTTCAACATTTCAGTTAATTCAAATTCAGTAGCAATCATCTCTAACCTAAACTAAAAACAAACTTGAAAGTCAACATTCTTTAAGTTTTCAATAATAACAATAAACTTCCTTTACCATGGCACTATAGAATATCAAAAACATGTTTCTCCATTTGAAACTCATCAGAAGTACTTCAATGGGCCATGAAAGTATGAATTCAATAATTCTATTTAATGTCATCAAACACTCATGCGCGATCACTTGAGATTTTTAACTAGTAACTGCCATGCCAAACAAATCTCTTATTCAGTCAGACAAATGACCCTACAGGAAACATTCCTTTAAAGGTCATTTAATGTCAAAAGCAACTTTTCTTTGCTAAATTTCAGCATTATTCCACGACCAGATAAATCTCCCCGCAATAGGAGATAAAACAGAAGCATATAGCACCAAATGTTGTTTAACTTCCACTTGTATAAAAACATGGTAAAACTTAATGAACTTAAACAAAAAATTCCAACAACCAGTTGAAGTTCATGAAACCGGACATGACTGCAAACAAATCATCCACCATTGCTACAAAATTCAAACACGTCAAGTCCCGGGGTCCAGATTTCTTCTATCAGCTCATCCATTGACATTGTAGCCAAAATGCTGAAAAACTTAATCATATATCTAATGGATAGTGGAATATATCTGGAAAAAGTAATGCCAATAAAATAACCATGCAACAACAACAACCAAGCCTCCATCTCAAACTAATTGGGGCTGGCTATATGGATTGTTTTGTACCATTCTGCATGACCATTATGGCAGCAGTAAGACAACTATGCTGCAACAACTGCAGCAAATGAAACTGAGATGTCTATTTTAGGATTTTAGATGAACTTACGTTCCACCAACCCCTCCATTTACTTCTGAGCTGATAGGATGAAATGGAAGCTCACAAATTCCAACCTTGAAACACAACGTTGGATACCATTAGCGAACAGTTAACCATCATGCTTTCACCAAAAGAATTATATATATTAATATCACCGAAAGCCAAAGTTTCTCACTTCAAAAGAAAAAAGAACTTGCAAATCAGTTTGCACAAAGTCCCCCATCAGAATCAAAATGAGACCAGATTAAGTTAATTCCACTATGCAACAGCCTTTATTATTTGCTCTCACAAAATCAAAACCAGCTCCCTTTCCTTTATCAATAAAAAAATCATAACCTGATTAACAAAAAGCCCTCCAAGGTATTTTCTTTTAATCCCCACTAAAGTGATTATAAACCAATTAATACAATATTATATCCATGTAATTGAACTTCATTACATTACAAGTCTTCAACAAAAGTAAAAAAAAAAAAAAAGTGATAAAAAACTTCCTCAAACCACATCAAGAACCTCATGAATGGTTTTGTTTGTTTATTTTTTAAAAAAACTTCCTCAAGATCGGGAACAAATATTATACCTTAGCTCCATAATTAGCAGAAAACCTAGCAGCACGAACACCACCACTCCCAGCTCCAATAACAAACAGATCAAAATCAAAGTGGGCATCTTCTTCTACTTGGCTAGCTTGGTTCACTTCCCCATCGATAGGCATCTTTCTTGGCATGATTGTAAAATTGAATTTTAACTGCATCCACACATTCACACAAAAAAATGAAAACCAGATCAACAGTAAATTTATTTAAGTTATAAAAAATCGTTAAAAAAACTATCTTAGGTCCTAAACTAAACCACGCTGGTCCCTCCAATTTTAAGAGCTATACCATTTAAAATACAGCCAACACAACCATAAAAAAAAATCAAAATAAAGAACCTTGAACGATAAGTAAAATACGCAAGGATGAAAAAGCTAGTAACCATCTAACAAAACATCAACGCCAGACGAAGGCCAATAGGCAAAAAAACACCGGCTGCAGTAGGCTCGGTTAAGCAAATCTAAAAAAAATCTTTCTGTAATTAAGAAGAAGAAGAAGAAGATCGACAATTTCGATTTATTTGTTTATTATTTTTTTACATTTTGCTTCAATTTTCTAGAGGAGAGGAAAATGAAAAGGATAAATACCTTTGTAGAGATTGATTAGCGAAGGAGGAGAAATAACTGGTAGGGAAGTATGGAGGTAGAGGAGAGTTTTCTTTTTATAAGTGATTAAAGGGAACGTCGTCCTTTCCACCCATTTAAAGCTTCATGCCGCGATAGAGAGGGAGGTGGAGGAGGAGGTTTTTGATTTGATTTTGGGCACCTGGACACAGTCTTCCTGCCTAAATAAAAGAACGGTCAATTTTTATTAAAATATTTATTTAAATGGAGTCTTTATACAGTATTATTATTTTTTTCCCTTTTCTTCTTCTCTTTTACGTTTATAAAAGAGATATTTTTTTATATGACAGAAATTCCATTTTTGTTTCTCAAAAAAAAAAAAAAAAAAAGCATTCCTGTCTACATCCGACTAATAATGAGTTATAACAAAAGCTAAAAGATGAATTTATCATCTTTTTTGAAAAGGCAAGATGATAAATTCATTGTCTCTGTCACAGTAAATTATATCTAAATGAGCAGTGAATTCACCGCCCTTTTAGTTTTTTTTTTAATTTATTGTTTTTAAATAGAAAATACAAAGATAACTGAGATAAAAATTACATATTTTTCCTGTATTTTTTATTTTAAAAAATAGAAAATTCCACTCTAAATTATTGAATAAAAATATTCTTCCCGAAACAAAGTTTATTAAACTGATATCAAAATGGTCGGAGAGGAGGAGAAATAAAAATAATTGAAGGGTTAGTACAACCTGTTAGATAAGACCTGGCGTATCCTTTAATAATGTGATCTCACGATCCAGGCTCCTGGAAAGAGTGGTCCTATTCACATGGTCAAACCTTCTTTCTTCCTTTTTTTTTTTTTTTCTGTTTTTTTTGGTCGGGGCCGCCATCATTTTTGGACGATTTTGACAGGATGATATGAAATTAATTTCTTTTTAAAAAGTAAATTTTAAAAAAATAAAGTGGATTATTTTTTAATATTTGATAATATAATAAAAAAATAAGTTGATAAATATTTTCTAATGTTTGGTTATGTTATGGAAAATGAGGTGAAAAATAACTTATTAATGTTTTATTTTTCTCAAGTTTATTAAAATAATGAGGAATAAATTTTACAAAATAAAAAGTTAAATGAGAATGAAATTGAAAAAAATATTTAATTTCATAAATTATCTCAAATAAAATAAATAATAATCAAAATAATAGAGATCAAATGTAAAAAATAAAAAAATAAAAGATGAAGAAATTAAAATAATAATAATTAACATTTCATAAATTATTTCAAATAAAATAAGTACCAATCAAAAGAATAAGAATCATAATTGATAGATAAAAAATTTCAATAAAAAAATAATAAGAGAAAAGCAAATAACAATTATAAAAATGAGAACTAAGGTTAATAAAAAATTAAATTTTAAAAGATGAAATTGAAAAATAAATATTGAAAACAAAATATATATAGCAATCAAAAGTTCGAGGATCAAATTTAATATAATCAGTAAATAATATGACTTTTCTAAATTTTTCACAACTTCCAGAAAATATTTTCTTCTTAAATTTTTCAGGAAAACACTTTCCTGAAAATCAAGCCAAATTTTCTTACTAAAAAGTATTTTCTGTTAACCAACTTTTCTAATAACAAACAAATATAAAAAAATTTAAAAAATAATTTCTCAAAAATCACTTCATAGAAAACAAACCCAGCCTTTCCCACCGTCATTGCTGCATTGAAGCAGTCAAACCAAAGTTGAGGGCTTGCGTCTGTTAAATTAACCTGGATAAATCTAAACTTTAACTGTTTTTAATTTTTATTGATATTATCAAAGTCAGAGCTTATCTTGATGGGATCGAGCTAAGCCATCCGGATTTTATACATGAGCATGTCGTCTTCCTCCTCTGTTTCTTTTTGTATGTTTAATCTGCTTGTTTCTAACTATCCTGCTTTGATTTTTTCTCTATAATAAAAAATAATAAATTAATTTCCTGTTGTATTTCTCGGAGTAAAAAACGAAATTGCTAGTTTATCCGGTTTAACTTTCTTTTAGAAGCCTCGTTGATCACCAATTCTTCGATTTTCCAGTGTTTTAAATAAATAAAAATAAATCTCCAGTGCCCGCTGTTTTCTCTCACGTTCATCAGTGAAATTGACAGGAGAATGAATAGCTTTCCCTTAAAAAAAAATATTAAATAAAGAACTAGAATGTTATGGAACAAAACATGCCAACAGCACCAGCTCATTATCGACCACGACCAGCGCTTTACCAGCACGTCACAATCAAATGATAAGATGGCATACCTTTTTCACAAATTGCTGAAAGTGAAAAACCAAAGGAGAAAAGCAAGAATGAGACCACACGATCGAGGCGTTTGTTTGGTAGCGAGGTTGCGTCTGTATTTTTAACAAAATACAGATGCAACCCGTTTGGTAAAGTAAAAAAGCAATTTTCTATTCATGAGACCTCCGACATTTCAGCGATCAAAACACAGGAGAAAAAAAAGCAGATGAATCCTGCTTCCCCTTCCTGCGCCCTTCATGCTAATTAATTAGCACGAAGTACCGGTTCCGATGC
>Ga0325402_1003044_pt1 | contig 14937 bp, 9 predicted proteins | sample PopdelMetagenome_22_FD_207212 | JGI IMG/M metagenome (GOLD analysis project Ga0325402, IMG submission 207212) | Populus deltoides microbial communities from Bellville, Georgia, United States - Xylem-PdKOR-R3 | ecosystem: Host-associated > Plants > Phyllosphere > Stem > Wood/Secondary xylem... | reverse complement strand
TCACCCATACTTACCATTTCATGACCTTTTAGTTTGAAAGCTCTCTTGGTAGTACACAACTCCTTCAAGAATTTGGCATACTTGGGAATTTGCTTGATAGCATCAAGCAAAGGAATGTTGAGTTCTCCTTTCTTGAAAACCTCTAAAATCTCTTTTTTTGTCCTCTTTCTTTGACCTAGAAGAACTCACAGGAAAGGGTGGAATTGTTTTAAAATTGGAATTCATTGAGTGAGTTGTTACCTTTGGAGTGTTGGTCGTCAATGTTTCAGTTTGTAGAGGAGGAGGATGTTTCTTTTTTGTACTTAATTTAGTTTCTATCTCTTCTTCTTCCTCTATCTTAATTTGTTTTGACCTTTTCTCTTCAAGTTCTTTCCCACTTCGCAGCATGATCACACTAACATTCTCTATTGGATTTAATGTTTGGGAGGGTAATTTTCCATTTATTTGTGCTTCCAATTTCCTCACACTTGAAGCTATTTGCCCCATTTGCTTCTCCAAGTTATGAATACTTGACCTTGTTTCCTGTTGAAAAGACATGATATTTTGTTGCAAGGTCACAGTGTTAGAAGCCAAAGTTTTCATCATCTCATGAAGATCATCACTGGATGACGACCCCATAACATTGGAGTTAGTGAATAGAGGGGGTTGTCTTACTTGATAATTCTGTTAGGGCTGAAATCCATGGGGATGGAACTGTCGACCTTGATTGCCTTGTTGAGTTGGGTTCCCATAACATAAGTTTGGATGATCTCTCCATTCGGGATTGTACGTGTTGGAAAAAGGATTATACTTACGCTGAAGCTGTCCATTGAATGTTCCATCAACTGTATTAGCTTATTCAATGTAATCTTCTTGCATTGTTAGGCACATATCTGAGGTATGTCCTTGTAAGGAACATATGCTGCAAACTTTCACCTGTTGTACATTTCTACAAGCCAAAGAATGCACAAGAGAAGTAAGATCATTAACTTTATTTTCAAGGTTAGAAATACTTACCTCATTTACTCGTTTGTTTGCAAAGTCTCCACCAAATTGTTTCGAGTTGGCTGCCATATTTGAGATCAATTGGCGTGCAGCCTCGGGTGTCTTATCTACCAATGCCCCTCCACTTACAGCATCAATGATACTTCGATCAGTAGGCATCAATCCTTCATAGAAACATTGAATGAGCAGTTGATCGGGTATTTGAAGGTGAGGGCATTGAATGCACAGTTGCTCAAATCTTTCCCAATACTTGGAAAGTGTCTCTTCATAAGATTGTTGAATCCCACATATTTATTTTCTTATGTTGGCAACTCGAGATGCTGGGAAATACTTTTCAAGAAAAATCTTCTTCATGGCATTCCAAGTTCCAATGGAACCTGGGAGAATAGAGAAAAACCATACCTTTGCTGCCCCTTTTAAAGAGAAAGGGAAAGCTTTCAACTTAACTTGTTTTTCATCAACTCCATTCGGTTTCATGCCAACGCAAACCATATGGAACTCCTTGAGATGAGTATGAGGATCTTCACCTGCAAGACCATTAAATGTTGGTAGCAAATATATAAAACCAGATTTGAGCTCAAAGTTTACATTATTGTCGATGTTTATGCACAATGGTTGATTTTTCACGTTAGGAGCAGCAAGCTCCTTGAGTGTTTGTTGTCGTGCAACAACCATGGTGTTGACGCAAACTTCATTTCATAACCTGCGTAAAGTGTTTTCTATTTTAAGATCCACCTGCACTTAACTCTAGTTAGTAGAATGGGTTACAGGCATAAATCATTAAGAAAACACAAAAGAAACCAACCAAGCAAGAGATCGAAAACAATGCAAATTGTACGAAAAACCTACGCTAGAAAACTAAAACTACTTAAAAACCCTAGAAACCAGAGGAATTTGGCCTCGATAGGGTTGGGCTAGTGGTGGCCACTAGTCCTATTTAGAACACCGTTTCCCTTCAAGAAACAAAAGGCCGATACCTAATTCCACCAAAAAATCTGTTTTGAACAATACCGCTGCCGTAAATGAATAGTACCGCAGCAAGCAAAAATTATGTTTCTCTGTTTTTTTTAGAAAAATAAATAACAATCACAGCAAATAAAAATAATAGCACAAGAATCAACTAAAATTACTTCCTCGGCAACGACGCAAAATTTGTTGCGATGTCGCGGTCGCATAAATTAATTACCCTAGCTTAAAACACAACACACAAGATAGTATAGAGCAAGCAAGGGGTCGATCCCACGAGAAAGATTCAAGTCAGATTTTTATGCTAGAAGATATGCAATTTGAGGGGGGGTTGGACGTTATCTAGGCTAAAGCAAAAGAAAACAGAAAACTATCAAACAAAATTTAATAAAATAAGAAAATTATAAAGAGAACAAACCTTGGTCACAAGCAAACATCCACCTACGGAAATCAGAACTGATCATGGAAACAAAACATTAATTTATATTCTGAATATTTATCTCTTCTTAACATTGGTTAGTTAACGGATCCACCGTATAACTAACCCTAACAATCAAACAACCACAGTGTCCGCACTAGTAATTTAATTCAATGGCAGGTTTAAGAACTAGATAAGTTGATTAATCAAGAAAACATAACTGTCCGCAGTCTATGTTTGATTTGATTGAATGTTCTCCCTAAGATTAATAACGTAGATCTGCCACAATTATTAAACTCAGTTGCTTCACAAGTTCATATACCACAACTCCGGTTTTGATATCAAACTTAGTAATAGATTGTCTACAATAATAAGTTAGAGTCCGCTCTAGCAATTAAAATAAACAATCATAGGAGAATAAACATATTCATCATATAAACTGAAAAGAAAAGGTTAAATAAATCTCACAGTTCTTGAAATCCGAAGGTTTTTGTGTCCTTGTAACCAAGAAAACGAGTTTAGCCTTGCATGTTTGTTGAACAATTAATAAAAAAGAAGGAAGAATGCATGATTTAGGGTTTCTTAGAGGAAGGGGGTGTTTTTCTCCTATTGGCTGGCTGCCTCCCTTCTCTTCTCTCATTCTTTTTATATCTTATAAAACCCTAGTCTCTATTTTACAAAATAATACTCCCTTAAGTAGACTGTTTACATTTAAGTACTTCAATAACTATTTTCCTAAAAAAAAAAGAAATAGCCTTGCATGAAATATTCAAGCTTTGACTTAGAGGAGCTAAATTTTTGAAATAAAAACTTGGATATCGGTTTAGATGCTTCGGAACGTAATTTGAACTCGTTTCTTCACGAAACCTGTTTGCTGGCAGAATTCAGTTGTCAGATTTGAAAAATCATATCTCTATCATATGACATCTTTTTTGGCTAAACTTTTGAGCGTTTATAGAAATTTGAGTCAGGAATCCAACCAAATTGAGTTTGCATCAATTGGACTTCTGTAGCTCCAAATATTCAAGTCGGAATGACCAAAGGTCAACACTGGCAGATTGCGAGATTTGACTTTGAAAGCTGCGATTTTCATGAGCTTCCTTATTTTATTTTCTTGCCTTATATTTCCAGAAAGGTATGGATTTTAGCTTTTTAATGCCACTGGAATCACTTCATTTTGATCTCTAGAGCTCACGCTCTGCACAAAAGATCGACTGAAGGTCAAATCCGCCAATTACCTCCAATTTACTCCTTTTTGCATCTTTCATCCAAAAGTGCCTTCAAAACATAAAACAAAGAATATCAAGGCATTTTATATATAAAACATAGACAAAACATTAGTTAAATATGGGGGAAACTATCGAATAATATGGTTGCATCATATTTACTTTCAGATCGCAAGGATTATCTTCTTGATTACCTAGACCTAAATTACTTCGATACTTTCAATGCTTACCATAAGCTTTCCTTTCCATGCTTTATTTTTAGAGTGGTACATTCATTGTGCTAGGTAAACCTATGTCGATTCTACTTATCTTTATCTTCAAGTGTAGTTTAAAGATGTTCATTTGATTCTACTTAGTTTTCATTATAAAAAGAGTTGTTCGCTCCACCAATTTTAACTTGCGATCGAGTTCTCCATGTCATCATTTTGGCTACATGATTACTACATATTCTTTTAAGCTAAATTATCTCCTTACTAATCTAATTGTGTTCATTTTTGCATTAGTTATCATGAATATCATCTTTAAACAAAATTGCACCCAACTGTTGTAATTATTGATCAATATAGATAGACACGCATCTTTGTTGTCAGAGGTTCTTTCAAACAATAATTCCCTTAAACTTATTTGAATACTTATTTTTATAGTGTCCAATATGAGGCACACTCACATCATCATCACATATTTGTTTTCAAATAGCCTTGCCCTAAGTTGATAAGGAGTATACTCATCATCATCAATCAAAATCTTTTAGATATAAATGCCACCAATATGTATCATCATTATCACAAAATACCCTCTAAATTGATTTGATTTCTCATATTTCACATGGCCAGAATGAGGCACACACGCGTCAACATCATCCTTGCTAATAACTTTCCAAATTCAGTCAATGGCCATTTCTTTTGTTTCAAATTCATTTTTTTTTTAATATTAGGATCAAACTGTAAATTGTAAGGATTATATTCATTAAATTCTAATTATTGAAATGAAGTATTGAAATGTATATTTGAAAGTATTTTTATAAAAATTATACTTCTTTAGTCGATATTGCTAAACATGTCCCTAAATGTCGTGATGCAGTTTTGGATGTTCTTACTAGAACGAGTGTTGGTTGGGCTTTGTTAGAAAGAATTGTTTATCTCAAAACTTAGCTATGAACAACTCAAACAAATTTCTTGAAAAATAGAGGCTATTTTATAAAGAAAAGATTGGATTATAAAAGTAGATTTTTAGCTTTTAAAAGGAAAGCATCTTGCTTCATGTTATGTTGAACTTTCTATTTATCATATGACTCAATATCATAAAGAATGTAGTGCATAAACAAGTCATGATTAATGTTTTTTTGCTTGAAAAATATTTTTCTTCTCTTTACAAAGGCTAGCATCTTTCAACACATACAAGTTTTTTTTTAAATTAAAAATGGCTTTTAAAAGAATGTAATATAGTTTGAGGTTCATGTATACAAAATAATGGATAAGCATGAGGCTTAAATGGTCATTAAAGGAAGAAAGACATAGGATCACTTATTTTATACCAAGATTTTTTAGGCTTGTCATGTGGCATTTATCTTTCTAGCGATTAACCTCATTATGACTTCACTTCTCCAAGTGTTTTGTGCCATATCATTTGACATTTGGTTCTCAAATAAGGTATTTTAGAAAGCTTTTTATTTATTTTGCTTTATTTACAACACTTTTTCCCTTCTTGACATTTTGTTTACTTAGAGAAATTCAAAATCTACCCCTAGTGTGAGGGGTGATCCTAGTCTTGATTCTTATCCAAGGAAAAAAATTTTAGGCTTAAATAGGAACAACAAGAGATAATTTTATATTTATAAAAGGATTACCAAAGATCTTTGTTCATCTCAAATCCAAACTTACTTATGCTAATAAGTTTTGTTAATTAGAAAATCCAAAAGGTTAACCTTAGAGAAGAAGTAGGACGAGTAGGGTAATAACCTATATTTATCACCATTTATATCTTTAAATCATTTGATTCTATTTTGGATACAACTTTATTATTCCAAGAGAGATTTTCATTTTCTGAGGTTTATTGGAAATAAAATGGACATTTTATAACTTAGATAAAGGTAAGAGTGATGTTTTGTAAAAAGGCATTTTAAATTTCAAAAGGTGGGATTTTTCCCTAGTATATGCATGATATATTATGAAATCCGATCAAATTTTTATAGAAATCTACATTATACTTGTCTAATCATAAATGCAAATAAAATGTTAAAAGTAACTTTCATAAAAATATCTCTTGTTTTTTAAATAACAATAAGATATAGAAAAAGATACTTCATAAAAGATGTGACACAATCCTAAAACATGTGAAAAATGGATAGTCTAGGATTGCTTATAAGAATTCTTAGATTTTTTCTTCAATGACAGGCATCATATGGCGTAAATACCGAAGCAATTTATTTTTGATGGTCATATATGCTAACTTTTTATGTCCACTTGGTTATCTTGAGTTGGGTCAAAACCCCTAAGAGATAAATTTGGGTACATACAATATTGTTCTGTTATGAAAATGAGGTTTATCACCAAATCATTAATGTACTCTAAACGCTAATAGGAAAAGTAATTATCAAGGAAGGAAGTATGTATAAAAGCTACCTCTAGAAATCTTTTGTTACTGAACTTGTACTGGAGAATCTCCTCTACTTAATAAAGATCTTGCAACCACTCTATTATTATTAACTCAAAAGTAACCTTCAACTACTTGCTCTTTACAATTTTTTTCTAAGCCTCTCATGTTGTTCCAGCTATTTTTGTCATTTTTTTTTGTTTTGTTTTTCCTTGGTATCTGACAATACTTTGACATTTTCCTGTAACTCTTGGAAAGTACATTGTTGTTGTTGTTGTAACTAGGCTAATAGGTCATCTCTCTCATATTCTATTATAGTTGGGGCCTTTTTAAGAGTAGTTAAGTTAGACTCCAACTTCTTTTTCTACCCTCAACACTTCTTACTCTAAATTCAAATCCTTATTATAGGACTCCTATTATGCCTAAATTTTTTCCCTCACATTTTTCATGGTCTAAATCATTGGCTTTATGGTTTTTTATTTGTCAAGTTAGTTGTTTGAGGTACCTAAATTGAGGGGTTTGTTGTATATTTGGAAAACACACAGAATATTATTACTCTAGAGAGGCATCATTTTTCTCCTGGTTATGTGGGGTGAAAGTAAAGGGTCATATTTGTACTTGGGGTGAAGGTTGCATGCTTGGAAGGGCTTGTGTCTTCGTATGTATTTGATTTCTTCTAGATGTTGTTTTCCTTATTGAGATTGCTCAAAGTGCTCACTCAAGTAGGCTTGTAATTTTATGACTTCTCCTTTTAGGTTGCCAATTTCTTTATGGTGGTTCATCTTAAATAGAGATCTTTCTTTATGTTATATTTTGTTTTATGTATTTTGTGTGGTGCACATTTAAGGAAAATTGGATCTTAGTAGGGCAACCTAATTTCTCCATATACTAAAACTATAAAGTAGCATGCAAAGAAATAAATAAAATATGCAAATGGATGAATTGATTATATATGTTTGTTATTTGGGACTACGAGGATGAAATAAATCATATTTTCTTGGAAAGTTTTCATTGAGGGCTAAAAACCTATAGAAACTTTGATCAATGTAGGGGAGGAAAATTATTTGTGATAGAAGTTAACTCAAACATATACTAGCATTAGACATTAAAAAATAATTTGATGTCTAAAATGTGTAACAAAGTGTCTTTTTATTAATACAAAATAACATATTACAAAGTTTGTCTAATATAGTACAAGCTTTTCTAAAAATTATTGTTCTAAACAGTTTTATCTTACTCTTTTTTTTTTAAGTTGATTGACCATTTGCTATAATTTGGGCTATGCCTTTCAATTTTATAGCATAATTTTTGGCATCTTCAACTTCTACATGGTAATGTATGGTTTTGAAAGCTTAATATTGTTTTTTTTTTCTATTTTCCAACATTTCTCTCATCTATCAAAGTTTGCTTGATTATGTCAAATTCATCTTCCTAGCTAATTAATTCTCCTAAATAGTCATCAAGTTATGTAATTAACCCTGCTTGTTGCTGACATTATTCTTGAAACATCTCTCTTGTCTATTTCATTTTATTTATCTCAATTTAATCTCCATCTACTCATTTCTTGCAATCTTTTCTTTAGCTATGACTATTACTTGTACCATATCTATTATCTTATGATCTTGCTTTTAGGCCCTGATTATAGGACTTTTGTTGTGTTTGGATCTCCTTTTACATATCTTTTATAGTTTAAGTCATAGACTTTAACTATTACCATATCTAGTCATTTGTATTTTTTTGCCATTTGACGATCTATCTAAGTAATCCAAGCATAATTGGATGGGGCATGTTCTCTTGGAGGGTAGAAGTACACCTTATCTAGTTTTGGACAACTCAACAAAGAGTCATACTTCCTGAGGGTGAGATTCATGTCTACTGCATAAAAGGTAAAACATATTTACTTTAAGGCCTCATTTATTTGTAGGAAAGTAGTTTTCTTTTGGAAAGTGAATTCCGGGAAAGTGAATTCTGGGAAAGTATTTTTCGATGTTTGGTAGTATAATGGAAAATGAACTGGAAAACACTTTCCAGTGTTTGGTTATGTTATGAAAAATAAACTGGAAAATAATTTATTAATGAATTAATTTTTTTTTCAAATTTATCTAATATATGAAAAATATTAAATATAAATATTTAATCACTTACAATAAAAGAATAAAATCTAAAAAGTATAATGATGAATGTTTTTATTATATCTTATATTCATATATAGCTTATTTTATAAAATATAACTATATATGTCATAATATTATAGAGATATAACCTTGTGAAATTTTTCATAAATAAAACCTATGAATTTTTTTTTCAATTTTAAAAGCTTAAAATATGTTTTTTTTTTTCATATTAAGAAAGCTAAATTAGTTTATGGTTTTAAGATTTTTTTTAACCAAGTAAGAGTTAGATATTTGGGTTTTTTGATAAATAAATACAAAAATATTTTGATAGATTTTTTTTGGATAAAGATTGCTTTTTTTTTTTTACAAGTATAGGCAATTAATTAAAAATTAAATTTTATAATTTTTTTAAATAAAATATTTTTATTTAATATCAAAAATTTAAAAAATTAACTCGACACTGATAGTATATTACTACTACTCTTTCTTAATTACAGCAACAAAATTAAGACCTTCTTCTGTAATTTCATTACATTCCAAAAATCAAGATTCCAGCCAAGACCCACCATTACAAGCTACTTCTTCTTCAAGCCAGGAACTCAAGAAAGAAAAGCAAGGAACAATCAGAGAATCCAAGAGGAGAAAAAGCTGCCCTACAGCACTCGACAGGATTGAAGAATTCACTCCACCAAACTTTTCCTTCACTTTTGACACCCAATTCAGCACCTATTTTCAAGAATTCACACCCAAATTTGAATCTTTCAACTTGGTGCCATCAACCAAAGAAAGATTAGATGATACTGTTCTCTGTTTTCATCAGAGCTCAGAAAACAAAGAAGGCCATCAAGAAGATAAGCAGCAGGTAGGGGTTAGTGAAGAAAGAGTGGTCGGTGTTAGCACATTGAGGAGGTCCATTGATGGGATTAGAGAGAAGAAGTGAGAGAGTAGAGAATAATTTGGGATTTATATTTTAGGACAGTGCACGTTTTGTTAATAAAGAGAAAGGAAAGTGTTTTCCTTAGAATAAGAAAAGGAAAACACTTTCCTGTCTTACAGCCTTTTGTTTTTCTTTGACCAGAATTAAGTTTCTTTTGATCAATTTTCTTTACGTTCACCAAACATGAGAAAGTAGGGAAAATGGTTTCCAGGAATTCATTTTCCTGGAAACAAACAAGGCATAAATCCCAAAACCCTATTATTTCTTAGAAACAAGAGTGTTGTACCCAGATCTTATACAACTATGCTATATATCCATATGGCTGTTTTGAAGCTAATATGGTCTTACAAAGATATCATTTTCCCAACACTATGATAATTGACTGGAAAAAATGATATGTTTTCAAACCTCATCTGCTCTAATAACCTAAATTCAAACCATATCGGCAGATAATTTCCCTCATCATATTGGCTTTGCTCTAACCTAATCCTTATATCCTCGATCGTAATATGTCACCATCTTATACTTTCTATAAGGATTAGTGGATATATAATAAGATCACCATATAAATGGATATGTATGAGATGTCGTGTTATAAGGTCAACCCTAATAAATATGATTTAACTTATAAAGCGTTTTGGCTTGACTTTACTACCTCTAAAATTTTTTTCAAAGTTTCTATATTTTTGAATTTTTAGTGAGGTAAGCCGGCCTCTAAACCTTTTGCAACATGGGTATGAGAGTAGCTTCATAATATTGTGCATAAGGTATTATGGGTATTAATGTGTCTCATCATTTTGTACTTTTTATAAGGATTAGTGGAGATATAATAAGATCACCATATAAATGGATATGTATGAGATGTCATGTTATAAGGTCAACCCTAATAAATATGATCTAGCTGATAAAGGGTTTTAGCTCTCGACTTTACTACCCCTAATATTTTTTTAAGGTTCCTATATGTTTGAATTTTTAGTTGGGTAAACTGGCCTCTAAACCTTTTACAATATGGGTACGAGAGTAGCTCTATAATACTATGTATAGGGTAAGTTTTTATCTGAGAAAAAGTACATATAATCATTAGTGTATATAAGTCACACTCCCTACACAAATCTCCATATCTAATTCTAAAAGGGATGAGCTCGGATCTAGAGCTTTTTATTGGTTTGTGTTGATGTGTGTGAAAACTTGAAAAATGGCATGCATGAACATTCAATGTATATATTAAAATTAATTCAATAATAAATAACATAAATAAAATAAATGTTGAACAAAACATGGCAATAAATGTATCAAAAAAGAAAGCATACGCGTATAGGCTTAACCTAGTCCTTAATGGAGTCATCATGTAGTTGTACTTGGCACAATATTGAGACCTCTAAAAATAAAGGAAAAATAGAAAACAATGGAATTGTAACCTAGTAATTAAATGAAACTAAAAATTCTAAATTATGGACTGGTTTAAGATATTCAAGTAAGGGTTCGGTTATGCTTTGGGGAAACTAGACATCATTTTTATTGCATTCTTTCAAACAAAAGGTTATTTTAGCTATATATTATCTTTTAAATTTATTCTATGAATTCCATTAATTGATTAGATTATTTTCTGAGCTTATTTGCAGTTTATTTAATTTATTTCTAATGATTTGTGAAGAGTTTAACGGTGATCCTAAAAAATAGAAGACTCGTTAATTAGGTTATTTGTGAAAAATTTGATGTTCATATCTAAAAAAAGAAAAGTTTTCTATTAGGCCATTTGAAAAATTTCTGTTCCTAATAATAGAGGACTCAATGATTAGACCACTCTTGAAAATACAGACGTCCATCCCTAATAATAATAGACTCGTCAATTAAGTTATTCAAAAAATTTGATGCCCATCCCTTAAAATAGGGGACTCTTTGATTAGATCATTCAAAAAAAAAAATCAACATTGATCCCTTGAAAAAGAAGACTTATCGATTAGGCAATTCACGAAAAAATTCTAAAAGGGCTGTCAATATGAAAAAAAATTATTTATTTATTTTAAATTCCTAATATGCATGAAAAAACAACACATTAAAGTTATATAAAGCTTAAGATTAACATAGAGACAAAAATAAAACAAGATGTTTTTCATACTTGCTTGTTGTAGACAAAAATAAACATAAAGAAAAAATGAAAACAAACCTCCTATCATGCATGATCAAACTAGGTCTTTCTTATCCAACAAAACAAAGATTCAAAGTACAATTAAACCCTTTTAAAACCACAAATCCGACATTCATGAATCATACTTCAAGAAGGAAAAATAAACTCATTTTTCACCATGAATTTCCAAAATAATATAACTTCATAATTTGCAAAATTAGCTTATAGTATTTGAACCACAAAGTTCCCTTCATATAAAACAAGTAGAAAAGGCATGAAAAAAGACCATATAGTTCAAAAAAGAAAGAACAAAACTCATATGGACGTGAGTTGTTGTTGTTGTTAAATTCTATTGTATCTACTACGACTTTTAATGGATTTAGAGCTTTGAAACAATATAGTTTGGAGTTTGGGCCTTCATAAAATTCTTATGTGTAATAATGTTTATAAATTATCTAATATACTTTGTTTTGACTTCTATAACTCTAGATAAAGGTTGATAATCGAAACAGGGTCAGAGATGTACTGAACTTCTGGACAAATTTTGATTTTTTTGTTTTGGCTATGTTTTGAACTTCAAAATGGCACAAATAGAATTTAGAATCTTAATAAACATTGTAGGCCTAAAACTTATATTTCTAGAAAGCTAAAGAACACCTAAAACTAAAATGTTTATCTATAGTTATAACTCAAAAACCAAATAGTATTTCAAACTACCGCTTATGGTGCATATCTTTTTTCTTTTTTGTTTCGAATACTTTTTTTTTGGGTCTCCCTTTTATTGTCTATGTTATATCCTTTTATATTCTCAAAGAAGCTCTTTTTTGCTAAATCATGGCCCTCCATTTTATCTAATTAATCTCAGTTATCCATCTTTTTGCACTGTCCAAATTGATTGAGTGTTTTTTTATCTTATGTTTGTAGTTGTACCTACTATATAGATGTTGACTCCTTTCCTTTTTTTTTTTTTTTGGCTATTGTGCCGTTGGTGCAAGATGACATATGGGAGCTTATTTGGCTTCATTTTTCACAACAAAAATAAAAGAGAGAAACTAGGTAGTGAAGTACTAAAGTTTGGAAGCAAAGGTGTTGATTTGTGGCAGTAGCTATATAAGACAAAGATAGGGTATTTTGGCACTTTTTACAGCAATAAATGAGGCACAAAAGGTGTGTTTTATAGTTGCCTAATGTACTAGTTTTGCATCATGAAATATGGTCTGAAAGAGTGTCATTTGGTGGTGCATTTGCAGCTGAAATGAAGGATAAGAGGGTGTGTTTTTTAGCCATTTATGCAAGCTTGAACATGGAGGTTAATGTGATCTATTTTTTTCCTTAATTTTTTCAAGAAAAGATCACACGGAGAGGTCCAAATTAACCATATTTTCTCAATTTTTTATGGGTATAAGACAAAAAGACATCATTTGTTTATTTGTCTTGAATTTATAGTGTTCCATAAAATGTCTAAAATAGTGAAATGGTTGAATTGCATTGAAAAGGAATTTCTTGTAATTCTTTGTATTTTTTTATTTTTTTATTTTTTAAAAAATTATAATAAAGATGATCCGAGGTTCAAAATCGAGTTTTGGTAAAAAATCATCAAAAGATCCAAAATCATGAAATGGCCAAGAATTGGCCAAATGGCGTTGAAAATGCATTTTCCTAGCAATTTTCATATTTTTGCAATTTTTATTTTAAAACAAAATGATAAGAAACATGATCGAGAGTCAAAATATATTTTTGATGAAAACTTGTTAAAAGGTCAAAAATCACAATATAGCTGAGAATTGGCTGAATTATGTTGAAAACACATTTTCTCATAAATCTTTGAGATTTTGAACTTCTTTTAAGAAAAACAAAATTATAAGAAGCATGATAGAAATGAAGGTCAAAATCAAGTTTTGATGAAAACTCATAAGAAAATAAAATCATGAAATGATCGAGGGTTGGTTGAATTATATCAAAATCAAGCTTTTTGCTTGTTTTGTTTTTTTGGAAAATATTTATTTTCCCAACTGCATAAGAAATTATCTTATATTTAAAGATAAATTAGGAGTTTTTAGATTTATAAAAATAAATTAAAAACTATGTTTGAGATATAAATTGAGTTAATTTTCAATGGTCGTAGCTCTCAAAAACATGTGTACAAGGAAAGATTATTTAATATTTCTAGTTTTACAAATCAACAACCAATTAAAAGCATTAGTTTTCCCCCCTTTCACATCAACACCTTTCATCCATTACTGGTAACTAATATTCTCTTTCAAAGAAGGAAGTCTTTATATGTTTTGATGTTTGATTTGATGAGCTTTGCAACTCATACGAACTAAGATTAGTGTAGAAAAACACCATGATGAATGGAACTTTCTTAAAAGACCGAGACCGACTCCTTGGAGGCCAGAGTAGAATGAATAAATAAATAAAAATACAAAATATTAACGTGACAAAATCATAAATTCTGATTAATTGTACAGAATATTATATATGAGATAGAAGCAATGAAAGTAATTTCTTCCAAAGGAAAGAAAAGAAATTCAAGATTTACAATTAATTAAAAGGAAAGAAAAAAGATTTTGCATTAATGCTAACGAAGTAGCGATTATGGGTTGATTCCTTTCCTTCCTTTCAGACAGTCAAAATCTCAGAATATACATTGGGGGTAGCCTGAGAAAGAGAATACAGACAGATTCCAACGATTCTAAATATGGCAAAATCAATAAATGCCTCAACCTGATAAAATGCGATGCGATTTCCTTGATTTATATTAGGGAGAAATTACCCCCCCCCAAATAATTCCTTATATTTGCCTACATTAAATTCAGTCGTCTGTATATATTTGTACAAGCACAGACTCTCTCTCACACGCATCACAGAACTGTTAATTCTTGGATTGACGTTCACTTTTCAAAGCAAGCAAAGAAGATGGCTTCTCCGCTTTGCTTTATTTCTTTAATCCTCCCCTTGGTGGTCATTTGTGCATGCTGCCCTTCCCGCACCGCAGCAATTAGGTTTGAAACGAAAGCCGATGCAGCGTTAGTTCAGAGCATATGCAAGGAGTCCCAGGACCCCGACTTCTGCAATAGGACTCTAGCCGTCGACCCACGTGTTGCTGCAGCCAGCATGGATGGTTTAGCCATGTTATCTATTTCATTGACCATCGATCAATTACAAACGACATCGGATAACATTGCTATCATTCTTGGTCAAACCAGTGACCCAGTTGGCAGGCAACGACTTGGAGTTTGCCGGACTGATTACAAGGATGCGCTAGGGCAGTTTCGTAGAGCTTCCTCTTCATCAGACGCCAGGGCTTATTGGGATGTGATCGATCGGGTTAGAGATGGAACCAACAAGGTTATAGATTGTGAAAATATTTATAAAAGAGATCCTATTAGTGTGTCACCCATCACAACTGATAACCACAACGTTATTAAACTATCAGAGCTTACTTTGATAATTGTTGATAAGATTCTTCCGCATTAAGTTGTTGGTTTATCAGGATGTGATCAGATGCCAAGACAGTTCTTTCGAGGTTTAAATCATCATATTGTTTGTCTTGTTAGCAATTAATATAT
>Ga0325402_1003040_pt1 | contig 14949 bp, 11 predicted proteins | sample PopdelMetagenome_22_FD_207212 | JGI IMG/M metagenome (GOLD analysis project Ga0325402, IMG submission 207212) | Populus deltoides microbial communities from Bellville, Georgia, United States - Xylem-PdKOR-R3 | ecosystem: Host-associated > Plants > Phyllosphere > Stem > Wood/Secondary xylem... | reverse complement strand
ATATATATATATAAACCACATTTAGTCCCGTAATGAATTATAAAAACTCTTGCTTTATACTTTTCTCATATTTTATGTATATCTTCATTTTAAAGCTATAAATATCAATAGCTACAACTTTAACATCATGGAATTAATTTATAGAAAAACTTGGAAAAAAAAAACACTATGAATTAAATTCACCGGTAAGCCGGAAACCTATGCCTTTTTGAGAGACAAAAAACGTGCTTTGTTTTTCTTGTGACCCGTCTATTCCAACTTTAAATAACTTGATGCTCCTTTAATTATTTAATAATGTTCAAATACCATCTCCTATTCCCACTGCCACCCCTGGTCTAGAATATCTTCCAGCCCGAGGGCATAAAGGACAATAGGACATAGAATTTAACCATATTTTAAACATTGTTTTATTTTATTTTATTCCTGACATAAATCATAAGAAAGCAGTACCGAACAACGTACCCAGTTGTTGGTTGTTTTTAGTTCAAGTAGATGGATGATGGATGAGATTAAGCTAATCTGATACCAATATTTTTAATATCTGGATGGAGTTTACTAGAACCGCACTAGGACAATCAAATTGCTCCTACCATTATCTTATTTAAAGCTAGGTTGGTTTTGCCTTTTAAAAGTATTTTTTTTATATTTTTTTTTAGATCGTTTTAATTTATTAATGCTAAAAATAAATTTTTAAAATTAAAAATATATTATTTTAACACATTTCAAGATAAAAATTATTTTACAAACAGTTACCGCAGCGGCAATCCAAAACTCCTCACCTATGGACAAAACTCGCTCACCGCCGTTGAAAACAACTTGAAATGCTATCCATACCTACGATTGGAAAGTAAGAGAGCATAAGAAGGACTTTATCTTAATTTAATTGTATTTGTAAAAGCAATGTTCGATGAACCGGCTGTTGCTTTCAACGAGATGGCAATTTGCGTACCCACAAACCAGATAAGCAATTTTAGTGAAATTTGGCAAGTGGTTTGATTTGTTTGTTTAGTTCTGTAAGTAAATCGAGTTGTAGTTTACCGCCTCCTTCGAAGACGAAACCAGGTGTGCGGGCACCTTGACCATCCTAAAACCATGTTTCTGATACTTGTCCGAGCAAATATTAACGACCTTTTCAATGATTAGAATGAGGATGATAACTCAATAATTTATATTTTATTTTTTAGTTGAGTTTAGCAACTACTCCTCAAACCCAGAAAGAAATTATGGTTTAGCTACATAATATTAATTTATTTTAATTATACCCTTCAAATTGGTATCCTTAATTTTCATTTGCGACTTAATTTGTTTTCTTGATCAAGTTACGTAAAATGGAAGACTTTAATTATTTATCGGAAGAACAAGTTACCGAGGCAAGAAGTGCTCTTACAATTTTTTATTTTTATTCTTTTTAGTTAAGGTCGTTACAATTAATTAATTTATATTACCAAGTTACTTTATAAACGGGGCTGCTCATTTACTTGTTATTGAAGATTACGTCTCCAGCTTTTTTTTTTTTTTTTTTTTCCAGGTCTGTCGCTTTCTTTTCTCTAGAATGTATCCTCTTTGAATCGGATGAGATCATGCAGCACATGGCTGGACACGTGGCAGGAGGTCTACCGATTAAAGGGATCAGGTCAAAAAACCTAAGGCGGGACCCAGAGCCCACGTGTGACATAAAAAGTGACGCAATAACAGTAACAAATTGTGCAAAATAAAGAGAGATTGCAATCAACTCACCGAGTGACGGGTGAAGGAGGGGAGTAGACGTGTCCAGCTTGGTGACCCTGAATTTTCCTAACCAAACAGCCCAATCTGGACACGTACTCGATTTGGTCTTTTCTTGCTCGAGAACATCTAATTTATGTAAAAAAAAACACAATCGTCGACCCATAATAAGTGTACTTACCGATATTCTTAAGGGGTGAATGGTTGTTTACCTAACCAGAATTTTCTATAATAAGAATGGACATGCGTGGAGCTTATATTTATGATTTTATTTACTTTCAGTATAATTATAAAAAACAGGATTGATAGATTAATCTCCTAACTTTGAAATTAAATCGAATCTAATTAATAAAAACCTTAAATTCAAATTATTTTTTAAACGAGGTGAAGTGAACTGACTTGTTTTATTTGCCATCCAAATTCCGAACTTTGAACGTTGTTTTGAAGTTAATTTTTACATTTAGTGAGTGCTTGCTTTTAAATGTGTTTTACAAATTAATAATTTTAAATAATTATGATGTATGAACTAATATTTTGAAAAAACCTAAAAAAATTCACTTTAATATACTTTTAAATATAAAATACTTTCCATTATAATAATAAAAAAAATATTTGTCCGAGACACGTTCTCAGCCATTAAAGTTTTTTTTCTTGAAAAAAAAAAGGCAGAATTTCAGGGATGTGACATGGGCTGAGCTCAATTACAAAGCAGAGGATCCAGAAGGTTTTTTTGTTTTTGTTTTGTTCTTATTTTAGGACGATCCAGATGCAATTAATCGAAGCCTTGGTCCAATAAATAATTACAAGCACTCGCTAAGGTTCCGAAGAAGGCGTGTGAAAATCAGCCGACCAAAAAAATAATTAAGCCCAGCCAACTTGGTGGAAAACTCGGAGGATGGCAAAACTAAAATATGAAACTTCCATGGCAGAGACCAGGGTTGCTAGATTCCAGCCTTTCGCATGGACATTATTAGACACTCAAGATTCGAATCAACTTCCAATTAGGCCATGACACAGCCACGTGCTATAATAGCTCAAAGTTATTGCAAGTGCGTCGGCATCATAAATAATAATATACTGTTTAATTACAAAGCTAAATTTGTTAGAATGAGGCAGCGTGTAATGTAATAACATTAGGGTTTCTTAATCCCTAAAGTTTTACAACTTTAAACCGTGTACAAAGAAATCTTAGAGAAAATTATGAAAACTTTCGTAGTTCCTAAAAAGTTTTTATTTCATTAAATATACTCTAAAAACAATAGCCCATAAGACTATTTAAATAAATTAGAAAAAAAAAACTTTCTAATGAGTAAGATCCTAAATAAATTAAAATGAAAGTTCTAAAAAAAGGTAAATTTTTCGAGTTGGACTTTGACGTGTTTCCTAACTTGAACGAAACTATCTTCACATTTTTATATGAAACATGTCATTTGAGCAGAATCTTAGCATAAATTAATAAAGATTTATGACACATTTTTATCAGAAAACTAGTTTGACGAAATTAGCTCCTCATGGAATGTAGTGAACTGGCGTAACAACGAAAAGGACTTTCAATTATCACTGTCATGGCTGTATCCAGGACACGATGATGTAGAGGTCTAGGCTGGAATTTATTTTTCGTAATACAGAAGTGTGCAAACACTATGATCTTGTAATCAATTAACACGTCGCATTCTTATCTATACAATAAGAAGTAGTTTACGGGTTTGGTTTATGCCATATTATTGTAGGACATTCGGTCAGCAACCAGGGGAAAAATAGACATGAAGTAGCAGTACAAATAAGAAGTTAGGTGTGTGCGTGCCATGCTATGTTCAAGAAACTGACAGCAACCCAAATGAATTTGCAGATGAGTGGAACGAAGATGAGGCCATGATTGAAATTCTTTCCAACGGAAATGACTCGAGCCAAACTTTGGTTGATTAAATAAGGTTGTTAGCAATGAAAAGAAGTTTTCTTTACATTGCTTTAATCACTGTCTCTAGTGAAAATGAATGGTTCCAAACTGTGCCTTGGGTCTTCTCCTCAATGTTAGGGACCGAACCGCCAGTTATGGAGGTTTGAAATGGTTGACATTACAGTATGTGGGGCCGATTATCTTGTCTTAGAAAAGGTGTTGAAACTGTGGCTTCCGAGAGAGTGCTTGTATGACAATTTCAGGTAATGAGGTATCTGGTTACACTTTAATGGACAAAAGCTCTACTGTTTATCGAAGACTTCTTACCCAACAATTTTTGCTTTTACGAGTAACAGGGTTGTGAACGAAAAGGACATGATGAGGAGCACTGTCCGGTTTAAAAATGGATGACATGTGGTTGATTTGATTTAACAGGATTTATTTGTGTTCTGTTTGGTTTAATCAAAAGGAACAGCCATTCGGCCCTTTCCCTCCTCTTTCAATCCTCGATTGGATTACCTGGAGCAATATTTTCTTTTAAAAAAAAACTGATCGATTTCATTGCTTGGCTTGATCAGCTTGTCTAGCTTGTAGCTGCATATTCCGTCACTTCTTTGCAGCCATAATGTTCGAGCTCCTTTGCAAATTGCAGCTGTGGAGGGGGGAGTAGAAAACTACGTGGTCTAACAGTGAAGATGTCTTGAAGAAATATAAAGCCAGAACCCAATCAAGCCCGAAGTTAGCCCGAAGATGCCAGGCCCATTTTTGGTAGGTAGCCTATAAGACATACAAAGTTGCAGAACCTTTCGGCAAAATTGTGTTCGGTAACTTAAAATGTTTATCGGTGGTTTTTTTATAAAAATATAATTTTTTTAAAATATAAATCACATCTTTAAAAGTTAAAAATATATTTTTTTTTATATTAACCCATAAAAAAAAACCAAAACCACCTTCAAACCAAACCCTCGTATGCTGGCATTGTGCCTTTGTCATTTGCCAATCCATCAAAGAATTTGCTTGTCGTCACGGATTCTTTTCTTGCTATCTCCAGGCATTCACTACAAAGTTCTTTGTCCTCAGTGCTGACAACGTCAACGCGGATTATACAACAAAATAACATTAATTTGAAACAAATAAAAAAATAATTAATTAATTAATTTTTTAAAAACTAGTTTTAAAATGCTAAAACAAATAAATTCCAAGTACATTACTAGCTTTTTAAATTGATATTATATCTACCTCTAATGTGTTTTTGCACATTGATTTGTATTTACATACATATTTGTTGTGTGGAAAACGGTAGGTTTTGTTTTAAAAAAAAATCTTTTAGCAGCACAATTTACTTGATAATATCAAGTGCGTGAAATAATTGATAAATCATAGAAATATTTTATATTAATGTTTTGATGATCATATTTTATTCTTAGGGTAAACCTGCATTTCTCCCTAGTAAGTACACCGAGTTTATCAATCAAGCCCATAAACTAATTTTTCCATCTATCAACCCTCGAACTTTCAACATTTTCCAAAACCCTTTTTTTCATTACAGATTTTGACTCCGATCGGAAAAATATACACGGTTCAAAGATTACCCCACCCTCGAAAAGAAATAGTCCCCCACATTCACTTCTTGATAAGAAAGAGAGCTCCATGTTCAAAAAATAAAAAAAAAACAAGAAAGAAGAGCGCGAGAGAGCTCACCACACATACAAGGGGAGAACTGAATCATGTCTTGGAAGTAACTATTTACACAAAGAATAAAGCCAGAATTACTACTCTAAGTGTTCGACCATGATGATTAAGAAAATAAAGAGAGAACAAAGAGGGGGGGAAAAGGCAAACATCCTCTTTATCTTCTCGCACAATTACAAACACATTCCTATTGACTGCTTTCCCAAAGAAAATAATCAATAGGAGCCATAACCCACCCCCACAATAAGGATAACACACCATCGTGGCTATAGGGAGAGCAGAATTGGAACTCGATTGTAAGTTCCTAATCAAAGAAAACTTCCGTCAACATGATGAACTGAACATCCAAAGGATTTTCAGAAACCCATGTTGATGATGTGGGTGGGGGGGATCAACAGTTAAATGAGTTATCCTATCATCATTGGTGTGGCTCCTTGGAAGTGGAGTAGGTTCTGCTTTCAGTGACTGTAGAGTTGGCAAGGACCTCGGGTGCAATTTCCCAGCTCCCACTTCTCCTTCCCCAGCTTGAATGTCTAGTGTCTGATCGAATTGTGGGAGCTCGATGATCTGAACTCAATACTGAGTCCATCTCTGATGTATTATGAGGTGGCCCATTACTCCCTCTGCTGCAAATGTCCTCATCAATTTCTTCAATATTACGACGCTGGGAGATTTTCAATAAATCTTCACCAATATCTAGGTCATCTTCAACCTTTGAGCGTGGATCCCCACCAGAATCTTCCACATCTGTTTCCTGGGTGCTGGGCAAAGTGGGCTTTTGTTGTACTTCCTCTTGAACAAAATCCCTGAAGTTGTTCTTTGAAGGCTTAACCTTTGTGCAAAAGACTTCAAGAAAATTATCAAAACAACCAAGGTCATAGACATTGATCCTGTTGTCAGCTCTGTACCGGAAATTTTCATATGTGGTCTGTATAGAATAAAGTAACATTAGTTTTAGCTAATACAAGAGTGGAAAACATATTGAATAACCACATAACAGAAAAATAATAGCCTTCAGATGCTATAAGGATGTGATAGCAAACGCAAGCATCCCATCTCATACATATGGAAAAGAACAAGTAAATAAATATAATTCCTAAGAAAAAAAAAAGCCTCTCGCTTTCTATTATTTCAGGGGAAAAGATAGCTTTTTTCTTCACAGAGAATGCAAGTAGTCATTGCAGAACTAATTATGCTTCTAATTTGCAATACTTCATACCATTTATTACCCCCAAAAAAGATAAAAATATCCAGTACAGAATGATTCATGGAGGCAAACTGCTATTGCTTTCATTTGATGCTTGGGTTTCTCCAGGTTTATCATTTGATGCCCATGAATCTGAATGGTGACATGTCAAAGATTGCTTATATATTTCCACTAAACAGACTGTTGTGATCTCATAATCTGACAACTAAAGATGAAAGACCATTAAAAAACTCTACTCTGGCATTTAGACCATAGTTATGCTGCACATTTATTAAGAAACGAGATTTGGTTGATTCAAATTTAATTCAATTAAGCATAACAGAGACTAACACATAACATAAGTCTTACGGAAAAAAAACTTACCTGGTTTGTGCCTATGAGGTACAAATGGAAGCCAGTAAGTCCACCAACAAACCACAGGGAAATAAAACTATAGACCATTAGAATGACAGATGCAGGAGATTCTTTCATTGCCTTCCAAACTGTGCCTTGGTAATCATCCATCAAAACTTTAATGTACAAGGCAGACATGGAAAACACGTAGATGCAGAGAAGAGTCGATGAAGAAACGAACATAAAGAAGTAACGGTAGTTGCGCTGCCCATATAGAGCATAATTAGCTTTTCAACAAGAACACTTAGATGAATACCAAAAAATGGAGAAGTAATACACAAGAAAGAAAGAAGTTAAAATGCAGGTTAAACAGCATACCAATCCAATGCACTGGCCCACCCAAGGGCAATGATGATCAAATCGCTCCACACAATTGTTGCAAATGGAGCAATGGGAGCAGCGGGGAGGACGATAAAGCATGCATGTATCACAATACTTAACCCGAACAGGAATGCCATTAACCATAACTTCTTTTGTCCGTGGAAACTGGAGGCTCGGTGTTTGTCTTTCCCCAACCTCAACAGGCACAGAAGAATCATATCGAAACTCTTCGGGTGGATGTGAATTGCGTGGAATAATGCCTGGGTCCCTGGCTGATGTGAGGGAAAGAAGAACCAGCACCTGTCAAGATCAGCCATCGAATTAAATAAGACATAGGATTTGCTACAGAATAAACATTTGGAGGACATGATTTCAGGTTTGTGCTTCACTTTTGATCCAAGAAAGCATACTTCCAAAAGCACCCCTTTTGAATTATACACCTTTTGAGATGAAGTTCTCAAAACCCAGAAGCAGCAGCTTCAAGTGCATTGAACTGCAAATATTATTCACTCACAAAAGTCTAGAAAATTGTACACCTTCCTAGTTTCTACCATCAAATTCTAGAGCAAGGTCAAAAGGTATTTTTAAGTCAGTTCTTGTGAAAATGTCATTGGGATAATCTGTGGTCACCCTGCTTTCACAAATTACAGCCTCTCATATTGATCATATTGAGCTTGGCACCATCAAATCGTGTCCACTTGCGGCGCTACACTATCCATACCATGGCCTTTAGAATCACACGCAAATCACTTTCTTTTTAAGTTATAAAAATTTATACAACAAAAGAAGAACATAGAAGCTTACCATCTATCTTAAAACAGGCATACATGAGCATGAGAAATTCCAAAGCAAAGAAATAGCACATCCAGTTCTATAAAATTCATATAACAAAAACAATTTTATCAAGTGCCAAGGGATTAAGCAAACTTACATAGATAGTAAAGATAATTGCCATCACCAGAATCACATACCCTACATTATCCGGTGAAAATTCATGGCGAAGATGCCTTGCAACAAACACACAAAAGATTATTATAGGAACAATGATCAGCAATAAAGTGACAATCAGTGACCTAGCATCAGGTCCAAAGATCAATCTCCCACCAAGGATGAATTTCTGTAGAAAATAGACAAGAAAAACATTAGATGCTGAAAATTTCACACCATGATAAGTCTTAACTTTGACCAGAAGAATGAAACTTGACAAAGCAAAGAGGCATTTTCATGCTTCCAATATTTGGGAATAGCATGTCAGAAATACAAGGTTAGCATGTAGTTTGAGAATCTTGAATGATTGTTTAAGAAAAAAAATATGAATAATTCCACAAAGAAATCCAAAATTCCCCTCTTTCAAGCCAGCAAGTTGCACACTGATCAGAGGTCCTAGCACTACTCCCAAAGAATAGCAAGGTTTCAAGATCATCCAGCTTGGATGCACATGTACATGTCCAACTCATGTCAAGCAAGAACATTTCACTGCTTAAGGACATCCGAACACTGTGCTCAATGCTTTAATGAATCTATGGACCCTCTTGTTCATACTTACCAAGTAATTGCAACTTATGTTAGAGCTCTCTGATTATTGAAAATTATCAAACAACTATACTACTGCACAAGAAATCCCTGTCTTACTAGTTAGTGGAGCTATTAATCCTAATCCAAACCTCAAAGGCACTTGCAAAACCTCCCAGCAAGGAAACCTCTAATGTCAGCGCCAGTAGCATTGCCACCAAAAGAACACAAGCACTGCTAAACATAACCACAAACCCATAATTTGATCATTATACTACAAAGTCGCCAAGTTTCGATTCTAACTTAACCAAACCACCCTGCAGTCTACTGCACGAATAGGTGAACCACTATAACTCAAGGGAACACAAGTCCAGGATCTAAAAAGACTAACAACAGTCTCTATGGTTCCATTCATAGCCCTTGAAGCCATCGCCAAATTATCAGAAATACAGTACCCAATGCTTGATTTAGTACAAACAACAAAAAATTAAAGATATGTTACCAAAAAATCTCAGTTTTTTTTCTTACACGGCTTTCAGTGGCCTATAATAATAAAAAAAAAAAATTAAAACTCAACGCGGCAATAAAACAAAAGTTCAAAGTTACTGAAAGTGTCAGATTTTCCCTACTTCCTCCATTTTAACAGTAACCAAACAGAGTGCCACTGACACAGTGGCTTTTTAAACAAAATTCTAAAGTGATCCCCAACAAAGAAACTGAAAAATTCAAGCAAAACCCACAAATTTCACAGCAAATGAAACCAAACCCAGATGCTAAAACCACTAATTTACACAAATATAAAAAAGAAATCAGAAGAGTATACAATTTAATAAAGCCTTACATTACTCCCTTTCCATACTTCGAACACGCGCTTTGCCATGACCCTAATCCACACGCTTATCCTCCTCTTTTGTTCAACTACTACTAGTATCAGTACTACACAGGCAAGGAATCGAACACTTCAAACTCGCTCTTGTTTCTTCTTCTACTTTTAACATTTCAAAATCCATTCAAAAAGAAAACGGAATCCACCAAACTAAATCAATCAATCTCATTCGACTCGTCATCGCAGTAAAATACACCAGACTCGGTTAATGAATTTTAAATATTGCTGTTAGGTTTTTTGCTTTGGGCCCTTTTCTCTCTCTGTCTCTGCGGGTTTTTTATTATTATTATTATTTTGTGATGGTAATTATATGGGATTGAAAAATAAAAAAGTACAAATATCCATGGGAGAGGAGGAGGAGGAGGAGGATTTAGTAATTGTACATGCTGGGATAATAAACTATATTTAATTCACTTTTCTTAGAAGACAGAAATTTATTAATCTAACCCCACCTTTTCTATTGGATGATTCGGTCGCCAACCTGCCTTTATTGGTCCAATCAGATTGGATTTTCCTTTTTTATATATATATTTGTCAGGCGGGATTTTGAAATTTGCTAGCAGTCATCTTTCGTGTGTGGAAGTACTAATCTGTCACAGGCTTCACTCGTTTTCAAACAGTTGTGGGGTCAAAGATGACGTGGCAAGATATTAATGGTGATGAATGGACTGTTCACAGTTGATTAAGTGAGCTGGTGGGGGGGTCTTTGGAAATTAATTGGTTAAAAGGGACAAATAAGAATAATTTTTAATTATGTAATAACACGAGATTATGGAATGATAAACAGCCAGGCTGGCATGATTTCTTCTGATTCAGTCCGTGTTTAACTATTTTGATTATATCAATGCCATTCGTGTTTGAACTTTGAACTTCGAAGGGGCTAATCACTACTAACCTCTCTCTTCTTCTTTTTAGCCCTTTTATTAGTTTATTTCTCACCATAGCAATTAGACCCGACCTGGTAGTTGACCCGCTATAATGACTGGGTCACAAGTTTTATGGGTTGACCCGGTATATACTAGCATAATTAATTAGCATCAATAGATTAGAAGATGCATTTATCTTTGAATAAACAAACATTTAACATAATTTAAAGATAAGGATAATAAAATAACAAGTTGTTCTAGAGATATATAATTTAACATAATAGATATAAGGTGTCAACATTCATACTCTAGTTTGCATTAGAATTCATAAATCAACCTTTTAACTTCATTTTGCATTAGAATCCATAAATCAACATCTTCAGCTGCATAAAGAAAACAAAAGATTTTATAATATGTTGAACACTTAACACTAATATAATTAAGGAAAAAAAGAATGGTAAAGTACAAGACTTCATTGAAATAACCACACTTTTTCTACACAACATCTTTACTTTGGTTGAATATAGGCATTGAGTTCTTTAGTGTCCATAGGAGCAAAATTTGAATCAAATACTAATGGAATTGAGCCAACCTCATTAATGCGTATTGAAACATCATCATGCTCTTGTGTATCTTCATCATCACAGTCATCTTCAATCTCATTTATATTTATCAAATCTACAATTGAAACATACTTAATCAATAAACATTATAGTCATGACACAAAGTGAAAGATCAAATCTTCTATTACCTTCATTTAAAGTATCTTGAATAGTCATGGTTGATAAATCACAAAGAAAGATCTCCACTTCTTCAGTTGTTAAAGATGATGGATCATCTTCTACTATCCCATGCTAAGTTCAGGAGCTTCTCTACAATGACCCCATGCCAAATCTGTTTTTCCTCTTATATCACTTGATGTTGATATGGAAATTGAAGGTTCAGATAATTGAGTAGTTGAAGGAGTGCTATTTGAAGTGCTACCATGTTGAGAAGCCATTTTACAAACCTATAGTAAATCAAATCAAACTAACATGATAAATAAAAGGTTGCATAAATTGGAAGTGGTACTTGCAGTATGCAATGCATATGAAAAAACTAGAATTAATAATGTAACAGCATATTTTAGAAGAAAGGATGCATTGATCATGTTCAACTAATAATCCGGATTTAAGAATAACAGTTCCAGAACAATTAATCTATCACATGATGAATAGCTAGACACACCAAACATTATTGATGAACAATAATTTAGAACAGGAACTAGAAGTAATTATTCAACATGGTGTTAGATCAGAAAGTGTTACATTCGGACCATATTATTGTGATTAATTAGCTAATCAATAATCATATCATAAAAGACAAAAACCAAATCAACATGAATGAGAAATAGTGAGCACAGCTGTTTTGCAGAGAAACAAGAGCTTATTGTGCTGGCTCTGGCTTACTCTCTCAAGTCTCAACTATTTCTCTACAAATAATTAGCATATGCTTTCAGCCACAGGACATACTTAGAATAATTAATTTATGAAATTAAATGATAAAAAATTAATTTATGCCTAATTGTTTATTGGGTTTATGCCATTAATCAGCTGTTAAAAATCAAAATTAGATGAAGATACTAAACAATAAATAACAACATAAAATAGTGCATAGCCTAAGAAATAAAATGAAGGAAAGAAATGTTTGGGAATGGAAAATAAAGTTCCTTCCCTTCCCTTCTATGGATATTGAGGAAAATAAGTAATTTTTCAAGTTCATGCATAAAGAGTTTAAATTGGAAGCTTACTTCATGATCCAAGTTCTTTTTAAGTTTGTTTTTTGTCCTTTCCCTTATTTTTCCGTAAACCAAAGACAGAGATGTTGTTCTGCATGCCTTCCAGGCACCGTATTAGTGTGAGGCATTGATGCCCATCTTAATGTCATTCTGTGTACATACAACTATACAAGTATAATATATTCTAAGTACTCCTAATTATTTTTTTTTCCTTTCTAGTTATCTTTTATTACAGCTTACCATTGTTTCTCCTTCTCTCTGTCTCCAACTCTCTCAACAAATTGCTGTTAATGATTTCAGGCAGTAATAATATTAGTTTAATTATCTTTCTTTACAATTATTTAGTTAGTTTCTGGGAATTGAAATGGAAATCATTAACAGGAAAAAAAAAGAACACCATTAATAAATTTGAAATAGCTCTTAAAAATTGAACCTTGTCCCCTCAAACTTGAAAGGAATAATAGTTAACTTAATTTAGCAGCTGTAATATTGCAAAAAGATGAAGTACCTGGCAGTGGAATCTAGCTTCTCTTTCATTTCGGACCACTGGTGCAAACTGCAACTTTCTACAAAATGATGACAAGATCCAGTAAAGGGAGGGGCTAGAATATTCAAAGAAAAAAAAAAAAGAATCCAACAGAGCAACCAGGAGAAGATACCAGCAGAAGAATATAATTTGATTGTTCGAACTTTGAACTGCAAAGAAAGAAATTAGGGTAAAAATTTAGCTTTCCTTTTGCTTTCCCAATTTTCCCGAGGTGAGTTAGTATATATAGTCCGGGTCTCACCCGGGTTAGGCCGGGTCACCCGGGTCAGGCCGGGTTTGGCCGGTTTTTTCCTTGCACCGGTCTTTTGTGTTGCCCGGACCAGTCCAGGCCCCGGGTCCCGGGTCGACCCGCTGGGCCGGTCCGGGTTTTATAACACTGTTTCTCACACACCCGCGCCCCACCGCGGGTTGAGGAAAAACAAAATTCACGTAAACAAATGTTAAGGAAAAAATATAAGAATCAAGTTGGTGATTCAATTGTTAATTTAAATAATATAGTTAAAAATTTCTAACAGCAGCAATAAATAAACATACAAAAAAAATAGCAATGAAAAAAAAAAAAACTTAACATGAATCAACCCGAATTATGAAGCAACTCAATATTGAATTACAAAACTAAAAAAATTAAAAACAAAAAAAACCATGGTTAACAAGGTTAATTCTCAAACTTCATGATGATTGATATAAGATTGGGATAATTTCATGGATAAAAACGCAGGGAAGAGTTTGAAGATCAATTTCTAATAAAAAAATAAAAATATGATAACTTCATAAAAAAAATGAAGCTTAATCTTTAAGTAAATAAAATGTTTAAAGATGAAAATTAAAAAACATATATAATTTAACCGAGCCTGCCTAGGTCAAGATTCCAAATCTCTCAACCAATCATGATACCAGAATGACCACATTTAAAAAAAAATTGAATAAAATTATAAAATTCAATTATCAAACAACTTAATGTTGAAGGACACAAGTGATAAAAGAGATTTAATTTAAAAAAGCAATGGAAAAATATGAGTCAACCTGCAAATCCCGTGACCATGAAAATCATGAAATCCTTGAACCGTGTTCGATCAATAATCTTAATTCCCAACCAATTTAGTTTTGAAGGATGTGATCATGGAAAAAAAATATCAATTTTAAAAACTTACCATAAAAAAAGGTAGCAATAAAAAAAAATAGAGATCAAATTTAATGGAAAAAACCCATGAATGATGAAATTATATATAAAAAAACCCCTAAAAAATAACTGGGGCAACTCAATAGAAAGAGAAAGAGAAAAAAAACACGAAAACTAGTTTCCAATAAATTAAATGTCAAATGGTGAAATAGAGATAATTCTATTTAAACAAAGGACATAAAAAAGTTAATCCATATTAATCTTTGAAACCAGTAACTCTGGTCTTGAATCAGGGACTAACCATATAGCTATAAGAAAAAATATAAGTTAACTCGCAAACTTCACAATCATAGGCATGAGATTGAAATAACTCAATAAAAAAGAAATGAAAAAAAGATAGGAATACCAATTTCAAATAAATTAAATGTTAGGAGATGAAATTGAAAAATATTAAAAAAAGATAAAAAAAATCAACTCATGTTAACCTTTTAAACCGATGACATAGTCATTAACCTGAAATTGATTCTATTAAAGAAAAACCATAAAAAATAATAAAACAAAACTCTAAAAAAGAGTTTAAAAAACATTAGCTTTAAAAAGAAAAAAATCAAGCCAACTTGGACAAACCTGAATATCCTTGAGATTTATAATAAAACTAATGTAAAATGACACTAAAAAAAAGTAATTATATAAGAATTATACCTGTTTTATTTTTAAAAACATCAAAATAATTATATTATTTTAAAAAATAAAAAGATAAAAATGCATGAGCGGTAGGCATCATATTATTAATAATTTTAACATGGAAAAAAAAACAATCTAACCCTGTATAATTTATAAAAAAACAATTGTATAAGAATTGTTCAAACGCAGAAATGTGCTATCAACATCTTGGAAAGTGTCAAAGAAGCATAAGAATTGTCTTTTGATGGATGATATTAGTGTTTTTCTCTCGTGAATCGTACACCTCAACTATTTGACTGTAGCGTTTTTCTTCCTAGTGGAT
>Ga0325402_1003038_pt1 | contig 14954 bp, 9 predicted proteins | sample PopdelMetagenome_22_FD_207212 | JGI IMG/M metagenome (GOLD analysis project Ga0325402, IMG submission 207212) | Populus deltoides microbial communities from Bellville, Georgia, United States - Xylem-PdKOR-R3 | ecosystem: Host-associated > Plants > Phyllosphere > Stem > Wood/Secondary xylem... | reverse complement strand
TGATGACACTTGGCCACTTGGTATTATGTAAAATAAATCATTTTTTATTTTCAGAATTAATTAATTATGCATGACATCTCATGTTAAGTTATTCAGTTAATTTGTTTGAAGGGTTGTCTTTTAAATTCTATAAACATATTGATTTAAATATGTGCGTCTTTAAATTTTACAGACACATTGGTCTGAAAAGATATTATTTTTCTTATAAATATTAGTTTGATATTGGCAGAAATTAATTAGAAAATAATCTTTTTCTCCCTCTAGTCTTTCTTTATAAACTCTTTATTAACATTTATTATAAATTCTTAAGAAACTTATAGAGTTATTGTCTATAAGTTTCAAGAATTTGTTGTATCTTGAAAGTATATTATTTTAACTATGAAACAAATATAGTAGAGATAATTAATACCTTAAAGATAGATCTTCACGTCTCAAAACTATTTTTTATACACATTGATTTAACAAGTTTAAGGTATTAATTTGTAATGAAGTCCAAGAAATACCAAGTTGTGTATTGGTTTGTGGGGAAAAAAAAACTTTACTCACTGCTTGTCATATACATAATAGAATTTCTTCTAGAAAATTAAAATTTTCTCCATACAAATTATGAAAGAAAGAAAAACCAAACTTAAATAATTTTAAAATTTTAGGTTGTCTTGTCTTTTATACAGTTTCGGATCCTAAAAGGATAAAATTAGAACTTAAAGCTTTAAAGCATATTTTTGTTGGCTATGCTGAAAATTCAAAAGCATATAAAATATTGGATTCGAGTTCTAATATAATTGTGGATCTAGAGAAGTTGAGTTTATTAAAAATAAATTTCAAACTTATACTTATTCTAATTCAATTAGTGAATGAATCAATAATTATAAAATTAAAATAAAGTTCATAAATAATGCAGGTTTTCATCAGGTTTTAGAAATAAAAGAATTCAAGTGAATTATCCTATTGAAATTAGAAGAATCTAGTGTTATAGAAAATAAAAGAATTTACGTTCAGATTATATATCCTCACAATCTATTGATTTCTTAGTTGAAGGCAATAGAACTAATGTGCATAATAAAATGCAAATCTTATTAATAGTAGAAAATAATCCTAAAATATACAAAGAGATAGTTAATGATGAGATGAATTCATTATTGTATAATAATACTTGGACTATTGTTAATTTGCTTTCAAGCTCCAAAACAATTGGATGTAAATGGATTTTTAAAAGAAAATATAATAATGATGGATCAATTCAAACTTTTATAACAAGGTTAGTAGCTAAGGACATTAGATAAAATAAAGGAATAGACTATTTTGATACATATGTTATGGTGACTCGTATAACATCTATAAGAATACTTTTAACTTTATGATCAATCTATTATTTATATGTACATCAAATGGATGTTAAGATAGCTTTTCTTAATGTTGAATTGGATGATGAGATCTATTGGAACAACTAGAGGGTTTTTTTTCTACTAGGAAATGAGTATAAAGTCTGCAAAATAATTAAATCTTTACATGAATTGAAACAAGTACCTAAGCAATGATGAGAATTTTAATTCTGAAATTTTAGAATATAGCTTTGAACGTAATAGTGTTTATGTTGGTAAATATATTTATTCTAAATTTACAAATAATTTTGGTGTGATAATATATTTTTACGTGGATGTTATGATTATTGTTAATACTAATATGAATAGTGTCAATGATACGAAAAAAAAAATCAAATTAATTAAGTTAAAGAAAATTTTTTTTGATACACCAACTATTGATGATAAAATTAATGGGATATATATTTTACCTTCTTCTTCCCTAAACAAGATATGAAAGGTTTGGTATGACAATTGAGGAATCAAAGTGTTCTTTTAAATTTAATATTGCGATGGTTTGTATAATGAAAATGATGATAATAGTGTAATAACAATAATAATTTTATTAAAAAATAATTAATCTCATCACCTATAACCAATGACATTAAGGATAATTAATAGCATTGTATTTTTGGGAGAGAAAAAATTGACACCAACCACCATCAATAGTGGTAATAAAGGCAGTGGTGTAAGAGTATGTATGTAATTATAAATAAAAATAATATATAATTCTTAAAAAATAATCTCATTCCCTTTCCTTTTTTTTACACCACCTATATATATAGTAACGAAGCTATGTCAAGCTTTTCTTTCACTTTTTCACTCCGTTTTCATTTCATCTTCATTTTTTTTAACCAAATAAATACCTTCATAAAACGTCAATTTTTATTTTTATTATATCATCTCTAGTTATCAAAAATAAAAATAAAAAGTCACAAAAATACCAATAAAAATAGTAAGATTTGCCAATGGATTGATGTATTGGTAGATGAGGTGTTATATAAAAATCATTATTTAGATTAATTATCTAATTAAGTACGCAATCATATTAAAAACGTATTCGATAACAACTAAGGTTTCATTTGGTTTGATTTTTATGCAAATTATTTTTTAATTTTTAATTTATAAAAAATTTATAGATATGTTTTGTAAATTATTATTTTTTTAAAATTTTAACTCGTAAAAAAGTAAAGAAATATGTTTAGCTAAAAATAACTTTTAATTTAAATAAAAAGTTTGTGTTGCAATATGGAGTGAAGATTTTGATTTAACCAGGAGTTAATAATTTGAACTCTTGATTTATAGATCCTAACTTATACTACATATAATTTTCATAAAAATTGTTTGGAGAAGTTTTTACTAAATATCATTTAAATTTATTTTTGTCATAAGTTATTTATGAAAAAACAACTTTCAAACTATGATATTTCCAAGTCAATAATCACTTTTTATAAGTCATGTTAAACGCACTCTGCATCTATTATTAAAAAAAAAAGTTGTTTTGAGTTATTTTTAGTAAATATATTTTCAATTTTTTTAAAAAAAAACTTTTAAATTATGATTCAAAGTAAAAATCACTTTTCGTAATTTATTTTTATTCTAATTAAATTGAACCAAAATACCAACTGATTATGGAACGTCTAAATTTCTACTTATTGTTTACTCACATTCCAAGTAATCCGTTCTTCCGCGCTAATTTGCTAATATAATTGGTCTAAATTATTGAATCATCACGTTGACGAGAGGACCTTGCAAGGCCACAAAGACTTTTAATGGGCGGGTCATACTTTGTGGAGACCTGGCTGAGATCCGGTTGCTGAACACTGGCGTGCATGATTTTGTCCTCTAGTTAAGTGTAACTATTCCTCCTCGGCAGTTCTGCATGTCAATATCTCCAGTCGGAGGGTTGCAATCTTGCAGAGCATCCAGCTAAAAAAAAAAAAAGCCTTTTTTATCAAGAACCTAGCTTGTACAGATTCATGGCTTACGTTATCAAAGCATCGCGTGTAGTTTTTGGGTCAACATTCGTGAATATATGGATCGTAAAAGTCACTTAAAAAGTTAAATATTGATATACTAAAGAAGAAACCAGGCACCTAATCTAGGGGGTCCATGGAGCATATGATACCACGAGATACGTCAAAACATGCGTGTAAACCCAACAAGTATCTTCATTGAGGACCGAGGTTCTCTGCCCCCCGCTGTCCTCCTGGTAGTTTTTATTTTATTTTATTTTATTTTTTCATATTTTTTAACTACAACTTTACACAAAACACATGACACAGAGGGAGAGACAGGGTGTTTTTTATGTGTGTTTTCAAATAACCCCGATAAAGCCAAGATTATTGAAAACTCTTGTATCTTCCTATCTGGTCCTTCTTGGCATGCAGAATTAAGGGCACAATGCGCGCGGCGAGGTAGCTACAATGGTCCCCGGAGGCCCGGCCTTATAGTATTGTAATATGAGCGTAAAGGGTCAGGTAGAATTAGATAACTCCATAACACAGTCGAGCTGCAAGATGGAAATGGTATCTTGTCATTGCAGCGCGCTGATACACGGTGAAGGCACTCTGATTGACCTTCCAAAATATATTGCGTTATCTCATTCTCGATCGCAAAAAACAAAACTGAAGATATGAAGGAGAAAAAATGGTATGCTAGGAGACGAAATGGAACGACTGATGATCTTGTCCAATTAAATCTCATTTTCCTCGCTTAATTTTTAGTCTCTAGATCCGCACAGCATGGCATCATTCTCTCTCCAACAAAAACTGTTGCGGAAGTGGAAAATGGCTGCATGATTACACGTACCTGGTTGCAGCAAGTCAAAAACACAGGCCGTAATCTATCCATATGGTTCCACCTCTATTCGGAACATACTTAGCATGTGTAATTGTCACTTCCTAGGAGATTGCTCTAGTTAACTACACGCCCACACTCCTGCTTCTCTAATTCGTCATATTGAAGGAAGGAAAACCACGCACGAGCAGGTTTTGCTGTGTTGTTGTGATCATAAAATTGAGCCTTTTTTTATTTGACGTGTGAAAAGCCTCCCCTCTCCTCGCGGTGTAACCACTAGCCAGGAGCCGCTTCCAACAACATGAGCTGCGGGTTGGAAATTATTCTGGTGGACGTAAAAAACAACATTGCAGGGTAAAAAAGAACAAGGATTCCTTGTATTAAATTACCTTCCATGGTGTTTTACTAAACACAATCCAAGGGTAGAACATTCTTCAGCCCTCACATTCATTAAGGAGAGTTCATTAAACACAACCTGACTACCCTGTTCACAACGGAGCCCCAGCCCGAGCTCCCAACTCACTCTGCTCAGTTGACTGCATAATGCTTCAAGATACAAAGACTTTCAGCATAAGTTCGAAATGTGCGATGATGCAGAAAAAGAATATTTCGAGAAGCCCGCAGACTAACCATAGAAAGTCCAGCAACCTTCTAGCAACTCAAGTCGGAACTGAAGTTATCCTTCCAAAAATTGACAAAATCAAAACCATGATCATAGCATGTTCCTCTTCCAGAGAAGTTAATCCAGGTTTGAAATCCTTTGTTTCCTTTTTTGAGAATGTCAATTTATTTAATGTCTGTTTGCACTGAAAAATACATCAAAGCCTAAACATCTCAACTAGACACAGAACTACCTAGAAAATTTACAGATCTTCCATCAGATTAAATGAAAAAGAAAAGGATATCAAGTGCCCAATTTGCACCTATCTCCTTAACATTACTCATGAAGAAAGTTGAAAGCGCTGCTAATTCTAGTTCTCCGACTACAATGAATGGTACATAACTCTAGAAAAAGCCCAAAGATTTGATCCCAGTACCGACAAATTTTAAAACATAATAACACCACATCCCAGGGCTAGAAAAAACCCAAAGATATGATCTAGAACCAATAAATATTAAATATATTAACACAACATCCTAGGGCTACAAAAATTTGGGTTGGGAATACAAATCATTACCCAAAGATTAATCTAATACTGTTCCTTCAACTAGTGAATGCTTGTGCGTGCAAGCAACAGTTTGTAAATATCTGAAGCTGTGGGACGGTCAGCTGGATTTTCCTTGGTGCATCGACAGAATAAATCAACAAGGAATCTCAATGTTTCTGATTGAGCCTCAGGTCCCTCCGGATTTGAGCCAGAATGAGTAACCAAATGCTCGTCCATGGACCCCAAAGCCTCCAGCTCATCAGTTAGTGGTGGTCGTTTACCTGACTGCTTATGTCAAGACCAAACAATAAAAGAAAATGGAACAGTTCAAGACCAGAGGTGGCAAAATCAAGCAGATTAAAACGCTAATAGCACCATGGGAAAATAAAGATTTACTGATTCACCACGCAACAGTGAAATAGTAACACTAGAAACTTTTGCATCTAACTGTTATTTACCCTCTATTATCCATTGGAAAGTTTCAGTGTATAGAGTGATGTACCTGTAGAAGCTCATGTATGCGCGATTCAGGTAAGCCAGCATACGGGACCTGTAAAGTCAACAATTCCAGAAGTAGGCATCCATATGACCAAATGTCCACTTCCTACAACAAAAAGAGAAATCCCATCACAATTCATACTATTAACTTGCACAAACTAAAGCATATGCAACGCAGTATGGGGCCATAGCCCAACACAAATTCATTGAAAAGATTGTACATAATTGACAAAGTCGATCTTGTAAGTTCTAGCCAATGCTGATATATTTGTTATATTGATATCAACATTTGAATCAGAGATTGCAATTATAGAACTCAGTGGCATTTTGGGAAATCAGAAATTTGAATCCTGCATCAGATGTTACGCAACAACCAGTTCCTCAAAAGCTGGTATTTGCTGATGACAAGTCTGTTAGAATGTATAGCCAGTCCAAACTCAGAGATAACCCCTCAATTTCTTGAATCCAGCACATTCTACATATTATGTCGATAAGTATAGAACAGCATAAGTAATGACTAACTTCATGCTTCATTGCAGTTGATAAACAACATTTGAAAGGCTACGCTGGTGTTAATATACAGCTGTTGCATCCCTTCAGCCTTCAAAGGCACTTTCTCATATCCATCCACCAGGTTGCTAACAATCCCCAAAAGATCCTCTCCATTCTCAATTCAAGGTAATGAAAGCTAGATATGCATGGCTTTTTACAGGCATGTGTTTTTAATTTTATTTTTACATCATGACTGATAAAAATTGCTCTCATTCCAAACATAGAACTTTTACAGAACCCACAGACCTGTTACAAACTTATACTCAAATGTTAATGATTACATGAGAAGAAAATATGAAGTCAAGCACTATGAATTATTGATGTTAAAAATCTTTTTCAAACTGACAGGAGAAGCACCATACCAGACCATAAGTGTTGCGTTTATCCATTGTACGCAAAACCTCAGGTGCCATCCAGCGTGGCGTTCCTACACAAACATCAGGAGGTGCAATCCCTCTATGAGCAATACATGTATGCAAAAAAGACTTGAGTGGCACGGCTCTGTCAAAATCACAGAGCTTCACTACAGGCATGCCATCAGCTCTCGTATCATCTAAATCAATCAAAATGTTTTCACTTTTTATGTCACGATGAATTATGTCTTTGGAGTGAATCTCTGCCAATGCACATGCAACATCTCGTGCTATACACAATGCCATTTCCACTGGTACATGCTTCTCGCCAGTTTTAGATACCTCTTCTAAATAATTCTGTTGCATCAAGAGAACAATAATCAGCAAGAAATATGTGGAAAGTCATCAAATAACTACATAAGAAATACAATTAAGCTCAACCATGTCTCGGTTATGTGAATCCTATTTCTCATTGGCATACTACCAAGGCCAAACCTTTCTGTGATGTTATTATTATACTATTATATGAATTTTTGAGTGTTGAGGAATGAATGACATGTGTCTTCTTAATGCTTAGGTGCTAGATGAAGCTTTGAATGGCATGTGGCACAAAGTTGAGGAATATGAGGGTTTAAATGTGTCGGTAAACAGTTGATTTTTAAGAGCAATCTTGTGAAATGGCATGAGTGTTTTTTTTTCAGATTAGGCACTCTATAATATAGTTCACATAGTCTTTTAAAAACTAATCCCACTTCCCCTACCATTTAAACATTTTATTTCAGTCCCTATATTTAAAATTTTACTTAATTACTTGCATATTTCTGAAATATAGATGATGAATGATCATAAGATCATAATTTAGTTGTGGCTAATTATCAAAACCATGCATGAATATTATAAGTTGATTTTACTAACATGACATGTTTGCTTTAGCCTGTTTTATATTATACTATTAAGGTTATTGACTGGATAATGAAAAACATCTAAACTGGGTTTGCAAGGTGAGCAAATTGAAAAGCATGAGAGGCAGGAAAACAAAATAGATTTGATTGGATAAGGAAAAAATAAGTCTAACATGCAAAGAAAAATAAATAAAGAAAAAAGATCAGACATATTTTGTTGATTGCCTTTTTAAAGATGGCATGAGACTATATAGTTTTTACAGAATTATTTAGTTGCTTCATAAAAAAAAATTGTAATGACTAGAAGTAATGAATGCTTCGTAACTATTGTTTGATTCTTCGTGGCAGCCCCGAGCAAAACTAGGGCATGTAACTAGTTCTGATAATATCATGTTTTCACCTGCTAACTAAAAATAATAGAATAAAATTACCTTTAAAGATCCCCCATCAACATACTCCATAAGAATTACAGACTGTAATATGCGGCGTTCTGGATTTCCATCTTCTGATGGAACCCACTTTGAAGATAGCTGGTGTCCATACATTTCAACTATACAAGAGTGTTGCAGAGCACCTAAAATTCTTACTTCTCCAAGACAAATATACTCAAAATTCCTAATTTCATCTGCTGACGCCTCACATACCTCTAAAGTACGCACCTGCAGCATCAGAAAAGTTCATTAATTAGTGCCCGCAATCACTGGATGTTGTTAACAGGAATCTTTCTGCTTAAGGCAATACAAGCCACAAAAGGCTGCGCGTACCTTTGCTGCAGCTTCAACCGATCCAAATTTGCTCCGAATAAGAGTACTGGAACCCACCTTCTCTATCTTGTCAGAAGTTGACATGGTAGGAAATGAACAACCAGGACCAGGAACGCTCTCGGTTGAAAGGGGAACTTTAGTCCGACTAAGAGGAATGTACCTGTAGGAAGGCAAAATTCATGAGAATATAAAATAAAATGCACAAGTAGACAAGGAGTAGACATGGACCAAGAAGACAATCTTATTCTTGGAGGTTGTTCGGAGAACAATTACTTAGTTTGTTCCAGTAATGGAATACGCATTGAACACTAAACTTTCATACAGTGTATGCTTTGCTCTTTCATTTCTTTCAGAATCCGTCGAAATATCTCTTTATTTTATTAGATGAAAAAAGAAGAAGATACCATTATGAAGTGGTTGATCAAAAGATAACTTGAAAATAAGTCATACTCCAAAACAGAAAAAGAAGACAAAACACAAATCAAAATAAAGGGCGTTCCAATCTTTTAACAACGATATTTCAGCTGGAGTGCCCTTAAAAGCACCTGCCGCATGATAGATAAGACACAGCAACAGTAGATCAAAATATAACAAATCTTTAAATAGCACTAGAACAAAGCTATTCATTAATTATGCAAAAGGTTTCTGCTCACACTCCATAAATTCTTAATTGTTTAGTTTGTGTTGGGAATGGGGTGAAAACAGTGGTGGTGAATTATTAGGAGAGTTAGTTTCAGGGTGTAAATTTTAAGGGGGGGAATTTTTGAGGGTGTAAAACTTTATTTTGTTTGGTAACTTTCTCAAATCACTTGCATATATTAATAACACCCATTCTGTCTCTTCCAATTTCGTTTGTGCTCTTCAAAACACTTAGTCTTTTTCTTGTGTGAGTGGCTGATTTGTCATATAGGAAGCTGGAGACAGGTTGGATGAGATTACAACATACCAGGTGAAGATGACAGTTTATAGATGGAGGAGATTGGGCTAGGATAAGGCATTAAGCAATAGGGAAGTTGTGTCAAACAAATCCAAGAATTATGTGCTGGATCTCTGTTTGAGAGATCATAAAATATTGCTAGGGCTGGATGTAGGGCTGGATGGGAGACAGAGGAGAGAGAATGCAGAGAGAGAAAGGAGCATCAAGTTAGAGGAAAGAGAGTCCAGTGAGAGATAAGAGGGTCAATTTCAAAAAAAAATAAAAGCAAGAGTAAATCTTATAGCTGATGGCTAGGGAGTAATGTTTCACCCCATTTTTGGAGGTAAAAGTTTAACCCGCAACAGTTTGTTTTACCAAACAATGCTACAGGAGGTGAAAGTTTATAGGGATAGGTTTTCACCTCCAACCAAACATAACTTTACATAAAAGAATTCACGCCAGGGGCAAAATCAATGTTGTGTGATATTATAGACTTGAGCATATGAATTAAACTATAGCATCCACATGCACAGCATATTGGATGAAACAACATTACCATAACCACTTTGAATAGCAGGACTAACCTGCAAAAATATTCTGGATCTGTCTCTTCTCTGATATCATGTGGATGGCATGCATCCACCACCATCCGGACCAATGAATCACCCCTCCTTCTGAGAATGACATTCCAGGCATGCGGCATGAAGTCCAAGTAACCCCTGACAAGTTCACAAGGTACTGGAGGATCCATTCGGTCACATAGATACTGGAGTAATATCAGTTTTATTAGATCAAAATAACCGAAAATGTAGCACAAGGAACATAAACATTCAATAGGTACTATAGAAAAGAGATGCATGACAAGAAATACCTTCATTAGCAAGGCTCTGTGTCTGCAAACACCAAACTGCAAGCTCCCTAAAGGAATCACAATGGAGCCTCGTCTTGCTTTAATAGATCGCAAAGATCTCTCACAGAGATCAGAGAAAATAATATCTTCTACAGTTTCCAAAGCTTGTTTACCAGCTGAACTAATACTTTCATTGTTTCCAGTTGGGCATGTGCAAACAAAAGGCTTCCTGTAGTTTGAACCAGACACTGCTTTTCGAGTCCTTTCAACAGCACCACTTCTATCACTGCCCCCAAAATGATCAGAAACAAAAAGTGCAAGCAATGAAGCAATCTGCAAGTTATCAACAGCAACCTTATTTCTCTCCTTGGTAGAACCATTTAATCTCTTAAAACGAAACACCAATGCTTGAGCAGAGAGAGCTACTGCATCCAACTGTTCATCCTTCTCCCTAAAAGAAACAATAAGTAATTAAGGTCATTCACACTAAATAAACATTATCCAACCACAAAATAATAGAGCACTTGTGATTCATATGAAAATGAGGTCATGAATAAGAGTTGACCTGTCCAAAAGAATGACCTCACGTGAGTCAAGAGGCAAAATTTGCTCAAATCTCCTCAGTGGCATGAAAGGTCGGTCACGTCCTGCATCATAAAAGCCATCTGGTAGTCGGTCCTCAATGCTGCAAAATGAAAGTTCACTATATTTACGGGGCAAATTTGAGCTATCTTCTGTTGGTCTCCGACATTTGCATGGCTTTGGATTATCAATATCCCTATCATGATGCCTTTTTGACTTGTAAGTGATTTTGGATTTTTCTGAAGATGAACTTTCATCCTGACTAGCAGCTTCATCCCGTGTAGAGGCTAAAGGTTCATCTTGCACGCAACATACTTCTTCCTCACTTTTATTTATAGATCCAAGATCGCATGAGCAGCTTTGCACAGAAAAAACCTTTTTTGCGCTGATTTTATCATCTTCAACACTGGTATGCAGATTTTCTCCTTCAGCTTCAACAGAAAGTTCAACTTTTTCATTGTCATCATCCACACCTACAACATCTGATGTGCCCCCTTCATGCACCTCAGGGGTAAGGACATCTAGATTGTTCGATTTGAAACTTTCACTTTCCTTTAGAGCTAAAGCTTCAGCACACCCCTCACCTTTCCACTTCCTACTGTTGTTTAATCGTTCTTGACGAGCTTTTTGCTGCAAATAATGGCGTCTTTTCCAACGCTTACTAGACCTCCGAGATGCAAATGACCTGTTTGATGAAGGCCCAGTCACTATGCTTGACATAGAATGATTGGAACCTGCATCGCATTCTTGATCATCAAAAAGTTCATTTGAGACTAAAGTAGAGACAAAGCATAAAAAACCCTAGATATCTATAACAAAAAAACTTTTGAAGTGCATAAAGAGAGAATAACTCATAAGTCCTCACCATTACAAGAAAACTTTCTGTCATCCTCCTGAAAGGAGGTTTCGTATACATCCATTTCGACTGATGAGCTAATGAACTCATCATTTGACAAGTCCTTGCCATTTCCTTCCAAATTGCAGCATATCCATGAAGGTATTTGACAACAACTAAGAAGCTTATTGTACTAGAAAATAATAAGCAGTAAGAAGATCAATAAACATGTTAGGTTTTGGACATGCAATCTTTGCACCCATGAAAGCATAAAAATTTAAAGAGCTTAAGCAATTGATTATCCTTCCATTACAAAGTTTGCTGACATATCAAAATGATTATAAAAAGAAATTAATGCATGGACATCATGTTCTTGATATCAAGAATGAACTATTGCGGTCACCATTTGACATGGCTATGAGTACAACAGCCTAAGAGACGTGATGGATAAAAGATCTAATCACACCAAAAAGCCAAAGCCATTGAATGCTTTAAGGGTATTATAACTTTATTGAAGAGCACTAAACTAAAAACAACAGAAAAGTTAGCATCACAAAAGAAAGAAAGATAAACCAACATAAACCTGATTAAAAAAAATAGAAGTGTGTGAATTATAGATGTTCTGATGGAGAAACAGAATAAACATGAATGAGAGGTAATGTGATAGGAAAGTGGATATTTAACATTTTGACAAGAGATATGACCCCTAAACAAAGAACAGCCCTTTACCAATAGCCGACCAGAGGTCTAGGGGTTAAGGTTAGTTATGAAATGGTTAAAGTTGCTTGATGCAAAAGGTTTGTATAACATTTTCAGTAAAGTAGCAATAGCATTTGTTTTGAGCCATATTAAGTAATTTTCTGGAGAGCAAATTACTGCATCTCAGAGCAATCAATGAACTGAATGTTGGAAGCCATTAAATGCTTGGAAACTGAAAGTAAATCACAACCCACCCTAAAAGTTTTGTGAAAGAAATGGATCTTTGTTTGCTCATAGAAAAATACCTGAAGATTTAGATGCTGGAGGTTATGCATTGAAGTAAGTTCAAGAGATCCCAATGATGTCAGCCTGTTATTTGAGAGGTCCAAGCTCTCCAGTAATTGCAACGAGGACAAACTTGAGGGTAGTTCGACTAACTTATTATTAGATACTTTTAATGATATCAAGGCATTTAAATAGGTTATTTCATTTGGCAGACTCTTAATCTTGTTGAATGAAAGATCCAAGAACTCCAAATTACTTAAGCAGCCGATTTCAGGAGGAAGATATCTGCAAGAAAAAGTACATAATCAAATCTCTCTTTCCATATTTCAACAATCTGATAAACAATAAGTAGCTAACTAAAGTTGTGAATTTATGTTGAAGAACTTCATCTTTACAGTTTGGTACTAACATACAACATCTCAGAAATGCTGAAGACCAAAACTGGATTTCATTTTTTATTTACTTGGAGGTGTTACACACATAACTACAAAATTATCAAGGCCAACAGTTTAGATAGGTTCCAAAATTTGAGTAAGGGTAACACTAAAGATTATGGGCTGTATACCTTTCCAAATAACATAATCCATACCAATTGCGTTGTTTCACCTATCACTTTAATGCAATTCTGCTCCCAATTGTTTTTGCTCTCACTCCTACCTTGATACTTTCTACCCGTTAACCTTCGACTATTTCTTCAACACTTCAAGCATTAGCTACTCTATCTTGTTTCATTGGATTTGGCAAAGTCCTTTTAACATGTCTCAAAATGTCCAGCCATTGTTTTGAACATGATAATTCTATAACTTAATATATAGAAACAGAAGCAGCTGGACATAGATAAAAAATTCTTGGGGTATTGAAAAGGAAAAGGAAGGAGGAGTGAGGCACCTAGCAAGCTACTTTGACTGACTTAACAAGTTCCTCGTTTTTCATTTGAGCTAAACTACTAAGGTTTGGATGAAAAAGAACTTTGTAAGCTTATTGAATGCATATCAAGCAGACAATTTCCATGCTTCATTCTTGCATTTTTTTATTTGAGACCATACAGTAGCCTAGAACATTTAGCTATTAAACCTATCCTTGATTGTAAAGTTGTACCATAAAAGAAGTGATCATTCAACTACACATTGATTTTCTTACAGCCAATATCTTTATTGTCTAAATTTTAGTGTGAAAAATCTACATCATATAATTTGAAAAAAAAAATTGTTCAATTACTCAAGCTGACAATACTAATGAGCAAATAAAAGAATCACATTGTTAGATACAAACACAATCTCTCTTTGGCCAACAACCCCCCCTTACTGCCACTCTTACAAGAACTCAATAATCATCGTCATTTAAAATCAACATCTCCAGCATAAATGATAACTTTCACTTTTTCACTATGCCAGCCAAACAATAGACAAACACATAAAATTTCATATTTTATCTAAAATTCATAACTTCATACAATTCAAGTTTTTTTTTTTTTGGCTAACCTGCCAATAACCTTTTACCAGATCAAAAGCAAGCAAAATCAAATAAAACTGTTAATTTAACTCGAAACCGTAACAACATAGTTACACAATTTAGTGTCCTTTTCTTTTTCTTGATAGAACAAGATTCAGTTTCTTTCACTGAAGTTTTCACATCCCTCCATTACTGAATCCTCTGAACATAGAAAAACATTACATAATTCAAAACCCACATGCACAACACTTACCTTACAGAGAAGTGACAAACAGAGAGCTTTGTCAAGCACTTAATCCCAGAAATCTCACTCAAAATCGTCAAAACCGAAGGTCTTGGAGGCACTCTCGAAAGCTCAAGCTCTTTCAAACCTTTCAATTTATTAAAACTCAGCCCATTCAAACCCGGCGACGATACTTTGACTTGCAGGCACTCCAATCCCACCAAGTTCCCAAACTCCGCTGGAAACAAATTCACTTCATTGCCGAAAAACTTGAGCGTCCTCAGTTTCTTTAAACCCCCCACGGACTTGGGCACCAAACTAAACGCATTTTTATACAAATACAAACCCTCCACTGAATCGTCAGCTTTTTCTAATAAATCAAATTCCAGGCTTTTTCCTATAACATCAAGAACTACTTCATCATCCACATTTTCACTGTTTTTTTCAAAACTGCTGTCACTGGTGGCGGTAATGGTCGTGGCGGTAGCATTGAATTCGGTGGAGGGGGATTTTGGGGATTTAGGGTTTTCGGGGTTATCGGTGGACTTAGAATTGGATTCGGTGGAATTGGAAGGCTGCATTGGATGGAATTGAGAGAAAATCAGAGGGGAATTGAATTCTTGGGGGATTAATTTTTGTTAGCAAAAGGGGGGTTTAGAGTAAGTTGTGATTGTGAAAATAAAGAGGAGATCTTTGGGGGATTTTTGAGAGTGAGAAGGTGGGGGGGTGTTGGGG
>Ga0325402_1003035_pt1 | contig 14959 bp, 7 predicted proteins | sample PopdelMetagenome_22_FD_207212 | JGI IMG/M metagenome (GOLD analysis project Ga0325402, IMG submission 207212) | Populus deltoides microbial communities from Bellville, Georgia, United States - Xylem-PdKOR-R3 | ecosystem: Host-associated > Plants > Phyllosphere > Stem > Wood/Secondary xylem... | reverse complement strand
TTTTACTGTGTAAGTTCGTGATGAAATACTGAACTGTTTTTTTTTATGTTTTTATGGATTTTTTTTGTTTTATTCATGGATTTTTTTTTGTTTATTTCTTTGTGTTTTTTTTTAATAAATTTTTTTTTGTTTAATTTAGTTTGTTAATATTAATTTTTTTATTTAGTAATCAGGTTTTCATGATACGGATCCCGGATTTGACGGGTTAACCTGGTTTGATGAGTTAACTCGAATTGTTATTTGCTTTTTTTCTTTTTAATTAATAACATATATTAAAACTGTTCAGTGTTTCACTGTGCAGTCCACCGTGAAACTCTAAGTTGTTTTGTTTTTAATTTTTTTTCTTTTTTTGCTTTTTATGCCTTTATGGGTTTTTTTTTTCTTTTTTTCTTTGTGTTTTTTTAATGAATTTTTTTGTTTAATTTAGTTTGTTAATGTTATTTTTTTTTAGTTATCAAACTTTCATGACACGGATCCCGGGTTTGATGGGTTAACCCGGATTGACGAGTTAACCCGATTTTTTTTTTGCTTTTTTTAAAGTTTGACGAGTTAACCCGAAATTTTTTTTTTTGCTTTTTTCTTTTTAATTATTTTTTTGTTTATTTTAGTTTTTTAATGTTAATTTTTTTTTTTAGTTATCAGACTTTCATGACACGTATCCCGGGCTTGACGGGTTAACCCGTTAATTTGTTTTTATATTTAGTTATCAAACTTTCATGACGCGAATCCTATATTTGACAAGTTAACCTGGTTTGAAGGGTTAACCCAGTTAATTCAGATTATTTTCTTTTTCTTCATTAATTTTTTCTTCCTGTTGTTTTTTTTCTTTATTTTTTTAATTAATCTATTTAATTATCATACTTTTATGACACGACTTTGCAGCCAGACTCACATTCAAGGCTCCTGGGTCCAGTGTTGTAGTCAGACCCACTTAAACTTAAGTCATGTAAGTTTAATATTATTATTAATATTATAAATATTACTCTTAGGTTTAGCGTTGCAACTAAACTAAAGGCTTTTGAGCATATCTTTCAGAAAAACCTAACACTCTTAGATCTTAGTATTTTTTGATATTTTTTATGCAAGAAAAAAAATTTAACTCATGGCGTGTGTCTTTGTTTTTTTTTTCTCTTTTTCTTTTTAAGCCTTTTACTGTGAATTACACAGTACAGTCCATAATAAAAAAGATGATGTCTTTAGTTTTTTTTAATTATTTTTTTAATTTAGTTTCTTAATATTAAATTTTTTCTATTTAATCATCAGACTTTCATGATATGGATCCTAGGTTTGACGGGTTAACCCAGTTTATTCAAATTTGTTTTCTTTTTCTTGATTAGTTTTTTTTTCTCTTTGCTTTTTCCTTTTTAATTAATCTTTTTTTAATTTATTTCATTAATAATAAATCTTTTTTCTATTTAGTTATCACACTTTCATGACACGAATTTCAGGTTTGACATGTTAACCTAATTTGACGGGTTAACCCGGTTGATTCAGATTTTTTTTCTTTTTTCTTATTAGTTTTGTTCTTCCGATTTCATCTTTTAATATTATATCCAATCCACAGTGAAAAGGCTGAAACCTTTAGTTTTTTTTTTTTTTGCTTTTTTTTATGCCTTTCACTGTGGACTGCACAGTGCAGTCCACGGTGAAAAGGCTGATGTTTTCTTTTTTTCTTTGTAATTAATTTTTTTATTTAATTTATTGATATTAAATTTTTTTCTATTTAGTTATCAGATTTTCATGACACGGATCTCAAGTTTGACGGGTTAACCCAGATAATTTAGATTTTTTTTCTTTTTCTTCATTAGTTTTTTTCTTCTTATAAGTTTTTTTTTATTTTATTGTTTCTTTTTATTTAATTTAGTTCATCAATATTAAATTTTTTTCTATTTAGTTATCGACTGATGCTTTTATTTTTTTTTTTGTTTTTATATCTTTAACTGTAGACTGTATACTGAGTCCATAGTGAAAAGGCTGATGCCTTTTTGTTTATTTTTTTTCTTTTTACTCAATTTTTTTCGTTTAATTTAGTTATCAAACTATCATGACACAGATCCCGAGTTTGACGGATTAACCTGGTTCGATGAGTTAGCCTAGTTAATTTTATGTTAACCTGTCAATTTTTTTTTTCTATTTAGTTATCAAACTTTCACAACACAAATCCAAGGTTTGATGGGTTAACCTGGTTTGAACGGTTAACCCAGTTAATTCAGATTTTTTTTCTTTTTCTTCATTAATTTTTTTCTTCCTTTTGGTTTTTTTCTTTGTTTTTTTTAATTAATCTATTTAATTAATACACTTTTATGACACGACCTTGCAGTCAGACTCACATCCAATACTATTGGGTCTGGTATTACAGTCAGACCCACTTAAACTTGGGTCATGCAAGTTTAATGTTATTATTAATATTATAAATATTACTTTTGAGTCAGGCGTTGCAGCCACACCCAAGACTCTTGGGTATAGCTTTGCAAAAAGACTTAATACTTTTAGATCTTAACTTTTTTTATATATTTTTTATGCAAAAACCATTGACCCGCGGCATCGCGCGGGTCATGTAACTAGTAGTTATTAAACCTAGACCACTTAGGTTATGAGTTGCAAAGATTAGTTTAAATAAATTTAAAATAATATTGTTTCATAATTTTTTCTTAAAAAAACTTAAAATAATATATTTTTGAATTTTAATATAATATATTGAGTTAATTCTCATTTAATTTAATTTAAATTTTTATTAAATTTAAAGTTAAATCAATAAATCATTCAATTAACCTATCAAAATAAGTTGAGTTTAATAATACTAGTGTAAAATAAACATGTTTTAATGTATTTTTTCTTATAGCTTCTCTAGGATAATCTAAGATTTCTCGTATTACCCTAAAACTCAATAGTTATCCAAATATTTCTCTAATATTTTTTTTCAAATTGGGTTAATCAATTAATTGGAATAATTCATGTAATTTGAAATTTTTTGAATAATGCTCACTCTAATATTGACAATGTTGTTGGATACATTGACCATAAACCATATTAAAAAAAAACATTCAAGGGATTCAAAAATTTAAATGTGTTTTTTTTTTAAAAAAATATTACACAAATTGGGTTTGTGTGATTCAAAACTATATGGTTAATTAGTATTTGTTTGGTTCAAATAGACTATTTCAAAAAAAAAAAAAGTTACTGGATTGAAATTTTCTCATTGACCCTAATTTTTCTAGTAATTATGTATTTGAAATTATGGTAGCTTTTAAATTACTATTTTAAAGAATATATAAATTATAATTTTTTTATAATTAATATTTTTTTAAAATTTTTCAGCCGAACCATGTAAAATTAAGATATATATATATATATATTATTAACAAAAAAATTCTTATAATTAAAATAAAATACAGTTTTAATCGCATTTGAAAATACTATTAGTCAACCCTAAATCTTCGAACATGTAAGAAGTGGCTTATTTTTTTATTTATTACAGACATCATGTGCTTTAGCAGAATTTTTGTCTGCGGAGCTGAGAATGTGGCTTGTCATTTGGGACACTGATAATCGGGATCCAAAAGCACTACACTGCAATAACAATTCAAAAAAGGTGCAAGATCAAGTATGACCAGGATCGAAAGATGTGTAGAGTTTCTCGAGAAATGTACTTGCAATTAAAATTCGAGAGATCCCAGATTCCAATGCATGTTCTTCACCCCGATTCCAATGCATGTTCTTCACCCCGATTCCGAGCATCCCAGATTGAGAATCTTCCCGGGCTCCCCGCATCCATCCTTCTAAAAGCACGAACAACTGCCGGCTGCTTCCTGTATTTCTTTAGAACTCGTTTGCAAACGTGATGTATTTTGGGGCTGCATCTACGTTTAATTAGCCTCTGATGCATCGCGTGCGTGGCCAAACAGTGTCTCAATTAAAAACGAACAGATGGCTGCTTCTTGTCAACACAGTGTACTGCGGTTGCATTTATGTTTAATTAGTAAAAACACCAAATATGATTATTATTTTTTTTAATTTCTGTGTAGTTTGTGATGCACCGAGTTGCATGATTGTTTGATATGGTTTTTGTTTTAATTTTAATTTTTTTTAAAAATATTTTTAATTTGAAAAAACATTAAATTAATATCTTTTTAGTATTTTTTTATGATTTTAATATGTTTACATAAAAAAAAAAAAGCTTGCCTCATCATGAAGAAAAGAGAAAGAAAACGATCCATCATCCGCAAAGCTAACAATTCTGATTGAAAATATACCAAACTTGCTGTGTGGTTTGTCGCTCTCCTTTTCGTTTTCGGAACCTCGTGTTCGAGCCCTCGTCATAGAGACAAGTATGAAACCTGTATAAATGGGAAACTACCATAACTCTCTTATAAAAATGGGTATCTTAGGAACCCATGCCATTGATGAGGAACAAGTGTGCTCCGTCAAGAAAAGAACATGGTAACACCAGAGCTTGGACCCACCAGGAATCGATCATGAGTTTACCAAATTGTTCGATTACATAGATGGTCGAGATCTGCTTGTGAATCTTTTCAGGTTTCCTAATCCTAATTTGCCTCATTGCCAATTGCCATCCCCACATGAAAATAAAGGCAATTTGGTTGGACTCGTCAAACCCAATCATTTAAAATGCTTGAAACTCACATTGCTTTGGGCAGAGGGAACTACTCTCTCTTTGTCTTTGAGTCTTGGATCTTCGAGCCCACTTCTCAGTACCTTAACGGTATTCAAGTTGTCTGGCTTACATGTCATGTCTATGTGTCTGTCTCTCTTTGAAAAAGAAAAGCAGATGATTTCATCGAGTCCTTGGAAGCAGAAGACTAGAAACCTACTTTATTGTTTATTCCATCTTTTTTCATGCCCCCCCCTCTCCCCCTGCTATATAAGAGCCTGACATTCCCCTTCTGTTGCATTCATTCTCCAGCTCATCGTTCCATTTGTATCCTGTCCTTGTTTGTTTCTTTCCCTTTTTATCTCATCATCTCTAGATCATTACTCTATCATCATTTCCAATCAGAATTCTTCATGGAGGTACCATTTCTTTTCCCTTTCTTGATTTGCTTCATGCAGTTTTTTTATTATAAACGTTTCTCTATATCTTAGAAATTTAGAATTAAGACAGTTCCTTTTCTCAAATGCCACCAAAATCTTGGTCCTGTCATGCTCACCAGTCACCCGAAATAGGTTCTCTCATGCTAATGAAGATCCATGTCCTAGAAATGGTTCGAAGGCCAACTAAAACTGGTTCAATTTTTCATCAACCAAGGCAAATCCCACTAAATTAAGATTTTGTCTTTCGACCAAAATCTTTTACTTGGACACCGTTAGCTAAAAACATCGACTTTTTTTTTTTTTTGTTTTTTTCCTGGCAAAACATAGATTGCTGGTTCCCAAACGAACACCGAGAGTGTTTGGGAATGAATTTCAATTTATTGTTAAAATTTAAATTAATTTTTTTTAGTATTTTTGCATTGTTTTAATATGTTATTATCAAAAATAACAAAAATAAAAATATATTATTTTAATATTTTCAAAAAACAAAATTTAAACAACAAAAACTACTAAATTCTCGATCACCAGTTTAATCTTGAAGGGAGTGCTTTATCCTAGTTTGGAAAAACTTCTAAGTAGCATCGTTCCAGGGGGGAAAATACATATAGAAAAAAAGAAATTCTTAGCTCCCATTGGAGGAAGTGCCCTTTATTAAAGGAAAAGTAGTGTACATGAGTCCTTGATACACCATTACTCTCCCAGAAAAATTTCGAAGAACAATGCCAGCTGTCGTTTTCATGTATGTTCCTTTACCTTATCATTTATATTAATTTAGTCATGTAATGTCATTTTGCAGACTGTCGAATTGAAGGTGGAGATGGTTGGCATACATGAGAAAAGACTGAGGAAATGCCTGTCAAAATTGAAAGGTACTGAGTTTGTTCTAGATCGATCTCTCTTTGATTTAATATTTTTATGTGATTGTATACAGTTTCGATACCTTGCTTAAGTTATTCATTTTACCTTCAGGAATAGAGAAAGTGGAGGTGGATGTTAGTAGCCAGAAAGTGATGGTCACTGGATATGTACACAGGAACAAAATACTTAAAGCCATAAGAAGAGGTGGTCTTAAAGCTGATTTCTGGTCTACCCAAGATGAGCTTCTCAGTGTTTATGCAAGTGCAAGTTATGGAAGCTTGAGATTCAACAACTTCAACTTCTTCTAAGACTATTTTACTTCTTTTCCTTTTTTTTTTCTTTTTTTCTTATCATATACCAAGGTTGTGATTTGTGCCTTCATATTTTATTGTTCCTTTCCCTTTCCCCTTCCCCTTCTCCTTTTCTTTTTGAAAGGAACTGTTACATGTTGAATGATGATACATAGAGTGAAATAGAAGAGTCCTGAATTTTGCAGAGCCACACTCTTTCTTTTCCTTTATCTTTTCTTCTTTTTTTTTATATTTTAAATACTTCTATTTTCGAAGTGTCTTCTTTGTTAATGTTAACTCAATGCAATGGAAATGAGAATTTGGTGCCGAGGAGAAGAAAATCGGAAGTGTCGATTGTGTGATGGCCAGTTGGGGTTAAGTTTGAAGATGAATCTTTTTTGCAACCCCCCTTGTCTCTGTCCCATTCAAATTCCGTATAGAAACTCAGCCGCATGACGTCCAATTGAGAATTAGACAAAGAAATATTCTCTCAATTTCTTTTGGATTAAGATTAAGGATATTTTGAGACTAGTTTACGCGTCACCTAATACTATGTCCCTTTTCAGATAATCTCATAGGCGTACCTCGACATAAGTCGTGCATTTAGATAATTTAATAAATATTTTCGGATGTTAACCCTAAAGTTTGAATTCAAAAAACTAAAGAAATGAGTATACTTCCTTAATTACTAGGATGACCATTTAAAGTTGATATGTAGTTTTTCCTAAACTATTTGAGTCCACAGTTGACCCTTACCAGTTGATGCACTGTTGTGTCCCTGTGTAAGAAGTAGACAGCACGTTCGTGGTCACTGGTGGATTGAGCTTCGTGGGATCCGCCTTGTGTCTGAAGCTGGTCCGTCGAGGTGCGAGCCTTTGATTTCTGGCCTACTTCTCCATGGTCTGATGACCTCAATAGCCATGGAGTTCACTGCATTCAAGGTTCCATCACCCTTTATTTATTCCAGCCAATCATTCATGAATTCCTGCCTTTTTTAGTATTTTGTCAACCCCCCTGCTTTTGATTATGAGCAAATCAGATTTAAATTGAAAAGATCTAGTAAACATTAATCAATTTAGTGAATAATAGTAAACGATTCAATTTTAAGGTCCGAAGTAGTGAATTCAGTCACTTTGCAAGAATTTTAAGAGCATTTCCATCAATACATTCTTTGTTGCTCGATTTCTATCAATAATTATTTGATCTAGACTTTAAACCAGGCATTCGCTGAATTCATTCTTAACTGCTAGGACAAGTCGCTTGGATTTTTGTAAGTCTTGCAACCTGCTAAGCTACCAAGATTGTGATGATATACGGGATCTTAATCGAAAACAAGATGTTGATAAAGCCTTACGTGGGGCCGATTGTGTTTTCCACCTTGCTTCTTATGGCATGTTGGGGAAAGAAATGCTCCGGTTTGTGGGCACATATAATGTTGTATTTGGTGGAAAGGAGATTGTGAATGGCAAAGAGAGCTTACCTTACTTGCCTATTGATGACCATGTTGATCCATACCGGCATAGCAAATCAGTCGCATAAAACAATTGCTTCTGAAGCAGAATGCTCGTCCTTCAAGCGAGTAAATGATTCTCAAGATTCCTCATGTCCCATGGTCCCTGTGATTCTATTGTTATGCGTATCTCTATTTTTCTGGGATGAAGAGAACTGCTCGGAAAAATGGAGTAAAGCTAATTAGTCTTTCTTCGTTGGTAGCATCTGACAATGTTGAGCTAGAAAAGGGGGGTGATTTAGAACTTGAAAGGCATTCAGCCGTAACTATCTAGTTTTCATAATAGGAAAATAGTTTTATGGGCTGTATAGGAAGAACAATGGAAAACATCCTTCCACATATGTGATTCGCCCTGCTGCTATCTATGGACTGGGCGAAGAAAGGCGCTTTCCAAGGATCATATCCTTTGCCAAGTTGGGTCTTCTGCCTTCCAAAGTTGGTAATGTAAATGTGAAAATAGACTGGTTTTATGTGGATAACCTTGCTTGTACTAATATTGGCAGGCATGGGACTTTTGAATGACGTTCCCAATAATGGAGGGCATCCAGTAGCCGCTGGCCAGCCATATTTTAATCCTGAATAAAAAGTTGACAATATGAGATGAATTGGCTTCAATAGATAGAATGATGTTTTCTGTGGAAATGGATTAAGGAACTAACCTACTACCTTTTCAGGGTCTCCGATCAACAGTTTTGAATTCCTTCAGCCACTGCTTAGAAGGATGGGTTATGATGTACCAGAGGATAGTTTATCTGTTCCTCATGCTCTTATGCTGGAATTATTTTCTGGGCTATCTATATAGTCTTATACCTGTGGTTGAACCAACGGTGGCTTCCTCAGCCATTGATACTTCCTGCTGAAGTGTACAAGGTAGTTTCAAAATATCGTATTTTCTGCTCAACTTTCTTGCTGGTTGCATGCCTGGAAATCAAGTCAAAGAGGCTGCAAATTATGCACAATTATACTGCAGAAAAAAAGGTTTCTTTTCTTTCTTTGCTGTTCTATGAAAATGATGAATTTGATTGATATGCCTGTTTCTGATATTGTAATCACTGTATTGCTGAGTGTATTTCAAGCAGGTAGGAGTGACCCACTACTTCTCGTTCCTGAAAGCCATGGCTGCCACTATCTCATACTGGCAGGAGAGGAAAAGGAAGACATTGGATCGACCTCCATATATATATGCATGGCTCTATGTTGTGATTGGAATGGTTCCATTTTTCGGTACTGCTACTTGCCAGACATAGGACCGGTGCCACTTTTAGGAGACACAGGGCAGTGTTTGTTTTTTTCTATGGCAGCCCATATGGGTGGGCTTTATATGCATGGCAAATGACAAAAAGGCTGGATCCTGCAAATGCCAGAGCATGGTTTTGGCAAACATTTGCCATCGGGTTCTTTTCATCGCCTTTTCTGTTGAAGAGAGCCGAGAGTAAAAATCTTGGCATCAACCAATGTACTCCTGTACTGTTTGTTTCATTTTAAAACGACCTTTTTTTCCCTTTTGTGGGAAAATGTAGAGCCAAGCTCTAAGATGTTAGGCCTAGGCCTATTAGTTCGATTTGGTGCTTCAATCGATCTGATAAAACTGGACTAATTCCACAAATAAGCTCATGTGCAGGCCAGATTTAAACTGATTCCACTTTCATTGTTGAGTAAAGCTTGAACTTCTCCAACAATGCCTGGGGAGCAGGAATTAAAATTCCCACTTGGTAGTTTTTCGATGCTTGGACCTCCTTTGTTCTCTTTTTATTTATTTATTCAGGAAGTTTACTGAGCTATTTACTGTGTGTGAGGGTGTGCAGTCCCCAGAGAAAAGGTGCCAAATGACAGAAAAATAATTAAATTGAAAAAAATTATAGGGAGAAAATTCTTGGACATGAAGAATGAAGAACATATGACGACACCATCTTAAATTAAAACTAGCACCTGCAAGGTCTTGATCGTCAGGTAAACAAGGATTGATAACCATTGCATATGGGCAACGATAACTGCAGCAAGAAGAAGCCTCCGACTACCACAAGTCAACACAAGTCAAGCTAATCATCTCCATCTAACACCTTCTAAACGACTTCACAACCTCAGAACATCTCACAACCTAATTGACCCTATCCACCAAGCAAAACCAAGTTATATTCTGTAGTCTTATTTTTACTAACACATGACTTCAATTACAAACGAGACTCCAGACCTCATTAGAGTCCACGCCTTCTACACAAATTAGAAACCTGAAGCTGAAAGGATTTATTCCCATGGCATGCTTGACATGCCTTGTGGGTTACTGTTATTGCAGGCTCCAGTACTCTGGTTCAGTGGACTCCCAGGACCACCTGATGATTCACTGAGAATCCCACGTGATGGTGGGCTGCTCACCCCAGTCGATCCACCTCTTGGAGGAAGCCTTGATGTTGCAGATGATGGTTCAGTGTGGTTTGCTGTCTTTGATTCCTTGCGACCATCAGCAACGAAACTACCCACAACTACCTGCAATGAAAATGATGGCTCGGTATCATTTGCTGTTAGACACACTGATGCTGGGTAAAAATGGTAAGAAAAGCAGTATTCAAGCATCAACAAGCTCAAGTGCGTTGTTAAAGAGTAATAAAAATTATTCTCGAAACTTCACCTAACAACTTAAAATTAGTTGAGAAAATTATTTGGCATGATATTAGAAACGTATAAAGTAATGGTGGGTATATAAAAGTTAGCTTAAGTTTTTGCATTAAGATTATTTTTTAACATGGTGAGCGTGCGCAAACACATAGAAACAGTGCCTAACAAGCATCCCTCATAAAACTATCACAAAATGACTGCTAGTGAACGCTAACATGTAACAAGATATAAAGTTACGACTACATGGGAAATTCTGATGAAAATATCAAGGAATGCACTGCAATCGAATGTAACTTTTACAAGATCAGATATTCTAGGAGGTAAAGATAAACTGCTTAAAACTACATTGAAATTGTCTTCACAATTTTCACCTTGCATAAATAATTGATAAAATATTCCACTTATAGTTAACAAATGATATTAATTTGTTTTAATTTGGAATGGTTCCGTGGTTAATATGCTTTCCAAATTGGAAATTGCATTCCATCATTTGGAAAGAACATCTAAAGAATAATGTGGGGCAAAGGGATTCAATGTAAATCCGATCTCAACTATTATGGTGTCCCACAAAATTTTGCAGAATTAGAAGGAAAACCCAAAGGTAACACATAAAATGAACTCGTAGGAAGTGCAAGTGTGTAGGGACATACTTGGACGACGAGCACATCATTTCCTTAGTTCCTCCAAAAATGCCATTAGAAAACTATAACGATAAGAGAATAGCTAATTGACCTGTACTGGGGCTGCAGCCACTAGAAGACCAGCTACAGTACCACCTAGCACCCGTCCATCTGGGCCAGATAAACACACGCTTAAACCTCCAGATCTGCTCCTTTGACCCCCATTTTCTGATGGCAGGTATGAACCAGAAAGTGCCAGAATTTCAAATCTTCCCTGCGTTGAGAAAGAGCAAAAATTTTGAAAAGAAACGATGAGTGAAGAATTTGGTTAGAGGTGGACTAGAATGTTGAACAAAACTCACTGTTGATCTTGCTCTAAGAAAAACACAACAGCTAAAACTTTCTTTTTATTATTTTCTTATGCTTTCTTATATATATTTCTAAATGTTTAAGGTGACTATATATAGCATTACAAGTCCCTATTCAGACTAGATTTTTTATCCTTATCTAACTAAGATGAAAACTAATCAACTAGCTAACTCCTAACAATGATAAAACTCTAATAGATAATGATCTAGTATTGCAGAATTCTAACAATCTTAGAATTCTTATAAACTTCAAATTCTGAGTCCTAGTTGATGTTGAATTCTAACACTCCCTCTCAGTATCATATGTCCCTTGTTTTTACTACATTAAGATGATGCTGAAAAGATTCAAATTTACAAGTGCTTAAGCCTTCTATAAATAAGTCTGCAACTTATTTATCTATCTTGATCAATCTCATCTCAATTTCTTGTTGCAATAATTTTTCTCTAATTAAATGATAATGTATTTCCACATGTTTTGTCCTTGAATGAAACACTGGATTTTCTATCAAATGAACTACCAATTGATAATCATAATACAACATTACTTCATACTCTACTAGTTGGTGCAAATCATTCATCATCTGTATCAACCAAGTACTTTCTTGAGTTGCCATTATTACTGCTTGATATTCTGCTTCTGTTGTTAATAAGGATACTGTTAGTTGTCCCTTACTACATCAATCTTAAACAAATAACTAGTTGTAGATTGTCGGGTGTCCTACATAATTAGCATCACAATAACCAAATTGCAATTTGTACTTTTTCTTGTATGAAATTTCATAGCCAATTGTACTCTTTACATGTCTCAACATTCTTCGAACAGCTTCCAAATTAGACTTCTTTGGATTTTGCTTCTAAATTATTCTTTGGATTTTGCATGTAACGACTCATTACACCACCTACATACGAAATATTCAATCTAGTCAAGATTAAGTAGATCAAACTACCTACCAATTACTGATACATTGATGTTAAGTTTTTTCCTTCGTTTGGTTCCATTAATGTTAAACTGGCTTGCAACCAAGCATTCCTAACTTTTTTAATAGATTTCTTGAATAATTCTATTGGCAAACAAATATTCTTATGTACAATCAACCTCTAACCCAAGAAAATGCTTAAGTTCTCCAAGTTCTTTCATCTGAAACAAACTAACAAATTCTCTTTTGTTTGGAGAATTTCTTACTCGTCATCACCGATTATGATCAAATCATCCACATAAACTAGTACAATAGCTACCTTTCCTTCATTGACTTTCACAAACAAGATGGAATCTAGAGGTGTTATTGAATATCCTCTTTGAATAAAGAATTCAACAATCTTACCATACCAAGCTCTTGATGCTTGTTTTATTCCACATAATGCCTTTCTCGATGTACACATGCTCAGGATGATCTTTACTCTAAAAACCCAATGGTTGATTCATGTAAATTTCTCAATCCAACTCCCCATGAAGAAATGCATTATGCACATCCATCTGCCATAGTCTTCAATTCTTGTTTGTTGCAAATGCAAGTAAAACTCGTACAATTGTGAGTTTTGCTACTAGACTATATGTTTCATCATAGTCCAAACCAAATTATTATGAGAACCCGCGAGCCACCAAACAAGCTTTATACCTTTCAATTGATCCATTTGCTCAATGCTTAATCTTGTAAACTCATTTACAAGATATAGGTTTCACATCTTTTGGTTTAGGCACAATATCTCAGGTTTGATTTTGTTCTAGCGCATTGACCTCTTCTTTCATCACTTTAATCCATTCAAAGCTATCTGATGCTTCTTCAAATGCTTCAGCTTCCTTTTCACTTTCTTCTTCAATTATGGTTGCGTTGGCATATTTAAAGTTTGTTTTACGAACTCTCGTTGACCTTCTGAGATGTGTTTGTGGAGGTGATTCTTCTATTGTACAAGGTTCATCTATTTGTTATTGATAGACACCATTACGCCAAGGATTATGATAAATTCCTTGCTTTTCAATAACATTATCATATACTCCTTTAGGTTTTTTTGAACTTAGTTGAACCTGTATAGCTTATTCATCATTCTGCTGTTGTAGCCTTTCTTCAAACTCTTTGGAATCCAGAATCACCCTTTTATCTAAAGACCACCAAGATGATGCTTCATCTCATCAAACACCACATCTCGTGCTATGTAGAACCTTCATGTCGTAGGATCATAACATTTCCACCTTTTTCTTTGGCTATCATATCTCACAAATATACATCTAACAACTTTCTTGTCAAATTTTTTGTATGGATGGCTATAGACAAATACATAACAAACACAACCAAATACTCAAAAATAGATAATCATAGGCTTTGTATTCCATAATTTCTCACAAGGTTATATAAACTCTAACATCTTTTAAGAGTCTATTGATTACATAAGTAGTAGTCCTCGTTGCTTCAGCCCAAAATCTTCTTGTTACATTCTTTTCATGTAACATGCTTCAACAGATTTCTGCATAATGTCGATTTTTGCTCTTAACCACTCCATTTCATTGTGGTGTATTTGCACAAATGTACTAGTGACTTATATGAAATTCTCACAAGTATAAAGAGATTTCATTTGAACTATATTCTCCCCTATTGTGAGTGCACAAGCAGTGAATCTTTCTCCCTACTTCTCCTTCAAGTGTAATCATAAGTTGTGGTGGCTTCCTTCGTGTTTTGTCAAATGTTGTAGCTTTTGCTTATCACTTGTCATGTATTTGAATACAGAGAGTCAACAATCCAATCACTTTCATAATTAATTCAATCTTTGATTGTAGTTATCAATGTTAATTTCTTCCTTTTCTATGGCAAATAATGCCGCAGCATTCCATTCATCTTCAACCTGCTTTTCCGAACTTAAAATAGCAGCATTGTTTTTTGTTGACTTCTTAAACCAACAATCTTTCTTCATGTGACCATTTTTTCCACAATTATAGCATCTACCTTCAAATCTTTTGCTATTGCCATAATTCTTTGAAGATCCACCTTGATGAAAGCTTCCCTTCCTTTTGATAATTCTTTTCCTTATCATTATCTTTATTGGATTCACCATCAGTGTGCCAATTGTGGTTTCTATCTTCGCGAGTACACTACTGTTTACTCTTGTCATTATTGATGTAAAGTGCTTTCTCTTCACCCTTCAACAAGACTCCTGCTATTTGCTTTGCTATATTTTCTTGATCTGCAAATTTTCAAAATCAACTAATGATGGTTGAGTATGTGATCCTTGTACTATAGCAACAAAACTCCAATATTTGGGTTTTAAATCATGGATGATTATTCTTTTCATCCTTGTTTCACCGATAGCTGCTTCAAGTTCTAATTTGAAAATCTCATGACATGTTGATTTCACCTTATTAAAGCATTGAGGAATCGTCATGTCTCATTGTGTCATCAACAACAACTCGTTCTCGAGAAGTTGCAATCTAGCATAATTATTCTTTGAGAAAAGACAAGCAAGGGTGTCTCATGCTTTTTTTGGCATTGTAGCATCTTGAATGTGCTCCGACACATCCTCTTCAATCGTGATTTTTAAGGCAAACACTGCCTTACCGACTTTAATCTTTTACTTGTGCAGACCTCCATTTGGTTGTGTTTTCATTGCCGTTGACTACTTCCCACAGATCTTGGCCTTGCATGTAAGACATCATGCATG
>Ga0325402_1003034_pt1 | contig 14965 bp, 14 predicted proteins | sample PopdelMetagenome_22_FD_207212 | JGI IMG/M metagenome (GOLD analysis project Ga0325402, IMG submission 207212) | Populus deltoides microbial communities from Bellville, Georgia, United States - Xylem-PdKOR-R3 | ecosystem: Host-associated > Plants > Phyllosphere > Stem > Wood/Secondary xylem... | reverse complement strand
TCAAAGCAATATTGGCCTCCAAAGAAGCCAAGTCAAGAACCACTCCTACATTCACTGGGATTGTAGATGTTGTGTTCTGGGCCACCCCCATTTCTGAGAACAAAATCATCAAAGAAAGGAAGAAAAATGAAGATAGAACAGGATTTAAAGAGTATTTTTTCATGATCATCTCGTTGTCCACCTATGGTTGAGCTGATTCTAGCTAGTTTTCTTGGTTTAAGCTTGGAAGGAAGGAAGTGTTATTTATAAGGTGAAACTAAAGCCTTGAAGGAGAAGAGCTTGGACCAGTTCTTGAGGAGGGGCCTCACCGTATTGGTTTGAAGAGAGGAGAGGAATAGTGATTGTAATTACTAGGAAATTGCATGTTTTGATTGTTTGAATCAAATCATATTAATAAATTGGAGACGTGGTCCTGCGTGGGCTACAATTTTACGATAGCGATTTTCAATTACATTGAAGAAGAATTTATTGAATTCTTTCAAATAGAAGGTGTGTACAATTTTCTAGGGAAATATCAAAACTTGAAAAAAAATTTATATAGAAGATACACATATAAAATATGTGTACAATCCTAAAAAGGTTTAATTTTTTTGGTAGAGGCTCGAGCCCCTACTTGCTCCCTATCTCCACCCCTGATCATAATTATTAAGATTATTATAAAAGAAGATTTTTTTTTTATTGAAATAAGTTACAATGGCAAGAGTTGGAAGAGGAGAATGGCAAGAGATTTGCATTTACACTGTACTGTACACCCCCATCAAATCAATGTCGCCGGCACATGTTAATGTTCGCATGTAAAACAGAGGCACTTGGACGTATTGGTCACATATGACAAATTAGTTGCCCTCAAATCTGTCGGAATTCGCCTTGTTCTGGTCACTGATAAATATCCCTTGTCTTATTGGTTATTTCACCATCGTTTACCCTTGACTAAATCAAAGTATTTGTGATTAGTTAGTGAATATTCAAGCTTGTAGCATAGATCCCCTAAACTCTTGAGGTGTTGGTGGCAAAGGGCTTCGTTCCGACATCATCTTCTCCAGTTTGAGTTTAATAAGATAATATTGTTTCATTGTTTTTAGGTTTTACTAACAGAAAGCACCGGGCTTTTTCTTGCTTGTTTGAGAAATCATACAAGGCCGGCTTTCCTCAACAAGCTGAAGCTGAGAAAACCAGTGTGCCTTACGTAATCATAATAAAATATAAATCAGTTAGCATAAAGTGAAGTCTTAGACCCAAATATATAATTGAAGATCACAAATCAGTTCCTTTTTTAATATTTTTATTGGCAGGAAATCATTAAACAGTGCGTGCCTAATTGTCTATTGTTTAGGACAAGGTTCGAATATGCCAATCATTTATTTTAGTTGTGGCTTCCTTCGAGGAAGCGTCCTTTGTTATGTCACATCGTTGTCTCCCGTAATTCAATCGTGTTTTACACTGCTGCAAGCTTTTTCCTGGGTACTACTTCTTAATTCTAGTTCCAAAATCACCATAAATTTTTATTCAGCTTCAGAGCCCGGATTATGATAATAATGGTAATTTAAAGTATTTTTTATTTAAAAATATATTTTTTTAATATTTTTTTTATTTTTAATATCAATACATTAAAATAATAAAAAATATTAAAAAAATATTAATTTTAAACAAAAATAATTTTAAATTTTTTAGAAACTTGGGTTGTAGCGTCTCCAACCAATACTTAAAAGATTGAGGTGTTTCTCAACAGTTTACCCAAGATGACAAAAAATGAGGTCAAGATGGATTCATATATAATCAAATAATTTAGAGTTTTGAATTGAAAATAATTCTTATTATTTATGTTCGTAGATTTTTAAGAAGAAGTGTAGGACCCAGTGCCTTTGGATGTTGGGTAGCCTTTATTCTTCTGACCTGGTGACCAACGCAACTGTTTTATTCAGATCCGCTTGATTTGGAGCTTTAATTGGTTTTAATTGGAAAACAAAAATAGAAAAATAACTTGTTAATTTAAAAAAAAATTAACAAAACATCATCATTTTAATTCTTTTTTCTTTTTAATTTTGTTTTGAGGTCGACCCTCTTGCCCCTAACTTGTCCCTTGCCCTTGATGAACCCTGACATAGTTTAAAAATTATGACTAACACAACAACTTTCAAGAAAAGAATCCAAATGTTATATATATATATATATATATATATACAGTTTTCTAAATCATTCTTTCAATTTTAACCAAGGGTTTCATTTGGTTTGATGATGTATGCTTATCACAAGAGGACTATTTTCTTCCATTTTATTGTGATTGCTAGGAGGATAAATTAATAGCTGCAGAAAGGAAAATGTATAAAAATATCAACGTGGATTTTAAATTGTATTGCTTGCTTATATACCTATTGTGTGATGCAGAAAGTCAGCTTGGATTGATTAAAGTAAATAATTTATGATTAAGTCCATCAATTCCAGTTTTAGTGTTCAATGATTAGGAAATCAGTCCCATCTATTGACTGTTACAGAGGAAATTTATATATTAACTGCATGTTGTCAGAGATATGCCATTACTTTATTAAGATTGGAAATTTATATATTAACTGCATGTTGTCAGAGATATGCCATTACTTTATTAAAATTGTGACTGGCTATCAGGCTTCCAAGCTTGATTTTACTATCTCAACTTAGGACACTGAGTCTTCCAATGACCTTTCCACTTATAGAAACTGTACTCATCGAAGTCAACCCTTGTGTAAGGCTTATGATGGTGATTGAAGAATTGCTTAGAGGGTACTGCTAATACAGAAGGATTCAAAGCAGAAAGAATACCTTTTACAGAATATGACTGAAAACGTATTTCTTCAGCCAATAACTCACTGACAACGGAGTCAACAGAAGATAGTGGAGAGCGATGCAGTATTGAACCTCTAAGTCCTTCGAAATCACTGCGAAGTACTGTTAAAAATTGTATCAATCGCTACTACTCTCTACGCTCAATATAAGCACCACATGCCTTTAATTCTGTCAATTCTATAAGAGTCAATTGATCCCAAAGATTTATCATGGCAGAATAAAACTCCTGAATACTCATATTCTTCTGGTGAAGAGCTTGTATGTTATTCTCTAACTGATACTGCTTTGTAAAATTTGATTGTGTGAATAACCTTTGCAGATGATCCCAAACCTCTTTTGTTGTCTCATACTTCGCCAACTACATACCTATGGAATGCTCATACTTCACCAACGATCATGCCTCTGACGAACTTATTCAGTCGGCGATGCCGTCGGTAAAAGTATTAACGACGGTTTTCGTGCCTTCACACCGATGGAAGTAATCCATCAGTAAAACTGTTTAATGGTGTAGTGTGATAATAGAATAGAAAAAACAGGACTCACGGATTCCTGAAGCAGTCTTCAACACGAGGCAAATCTCTGGGTTCTTGTTAAGCTAGGACTTGTAAGAAAAGGAAAGAAGTCTATCACAAATATGAAGGTACAGAAGGTAATGCCAGATGCTCCTCAGTAACACAGCTCAAAGAGTAAAACAGAAGGCAAGAAATATAAAAAAACTCAATTTTTGAAACCCAGTTTAATCCTACTTAAATCTTAGTAAAATAATCTCACTTACATGTGTTTTTAATACAGTAATTCCATTTCTTTACAATGCTAATGACTACTGGTGTCATGAGAAGTGTGAAATGATAACCTAAAAGTCAATTATTTTCATGGTCTAGTTCCAAAGCTGCCGGTCTCTCCTGATTTCGGTTGGTAAGCTGATTGATCGGTATCTTTGACTAGCTCTTGAGGTGCTTCCCTATTTGGACTAGAATAATAGCTTGCAGAAGATCGATTGGCAGGATATTCCGCGTCGACTGAATAGGATGATGGGCTTGGCGCACACATAGTAGGCAGACTGATGCCATTTCTATCATTCAGATAACTTTGTCTGAAAGTACTGGATGTGGAGTCCCTTTGAATGAAAATTCTAAAGAAGTTTTCAATTCTACTCCATATTGAAGCTGTGGAATCAGAGGACCCGATCAAGACGTTTCTTTCTCGGTAAACAAACATGACTACGAAGATAATGAGAGCTTACAATGCAGCTAGTCCTGAAATTAAAAATAACCCCCAGAAACTCTTGAGACTAAGGCTATTAGATGAAATTGAAGGGCTGGATTCTGGACAAGTGCTTTTTTTGCCAAACCATGCACCCTCTATTTGCTTCATTTTATCTCCCTCGGTCACATTTAAAATTGCCCTCGATATATCAGGCACCAGAGGAGAACCTTTAGGGAAGACCTGAAGTTACAAAAAGAAAGGATAAGTGAGAAACTATGCACTTATTAGCCACAGAGTAAATGGAAATAACAAGATAGGAAAGTGAGCTTACAAAACCAAAACCGCCGGTTTTAAATTTAGGATCAATCATGGTATATTTGGAGCAATATCTTGACAGAATGAGCTTTATAAATGCCAGTTCGTCGAAAGCTGCAGCAATACCACCATATCCACTTCCTTTGGAGAAAAGACGGTGGCATTCTTCTGGAGAACTTTACACCTTGATCTTGGATTTTTCGAACCCCAAGTCTAACAAGAGTCCTAGAACAAAAGAACCCTTCTGGTAGCCCACATACTCCCCTTTCTTAATGAGCTCACGCACATCAGTAACTGTAGGCTGCAGCTGCTCGACGGTAAGTAGGCTTGCTAAACTGGCGGTGTAACTCTGCGTGAGGATCAACACAACAAAACACCAGATGATTATCACCGCCCTAGACAAGTTGCTAACCACTCTCTCCCCTGTAAATATAAACATAAAGTCAATTTGGTGTTTATATATATGGAGTGCTAGTACAACAGTAGAAGTAGAATTCACAAGGGAAGGGAGATTACGTTGTGCAAAAACCATAGTTGAGAAGGAAAACCAGAAACTAGTGCCAGCTTGATCTGAAGCTGACCCTCGAAAATCATCATTTATTCTGTGCTCAAGAACCCAGACCACAAATCCAATGAAAACAAAGAACAAAAAACTGGTCACCCAAAGGTCCCGTGTCAAAGGTTTCATGAAGACCCAAGCATTTTTGCTTTTGTTGTCTACAATCGGAACAATCATGGAGACACCACTTTCTGTGAAAGGCAGGGTATAGTCGACGTACAAGGACCTGTTGTAGACAATAGTTATGTCTCCAACCACGGCATCATAATTCTGTTGGCAATAAACAAAAAATACTTCAATGTGAATGATATTCAAACTGATATAGTTACAAGAACAGAAAAGGAGAGAGCAAGTCTTACCTTCAAGTACACTTGATAGGCCAGATCGTTGTAAGTTCCAGCAGGTTCGCCATCAGAGTTGGCAAAGGGGATGTACTCATAAGGCAAAGCATAAGGCAATGCTTTGACTACAGCATCAAAAACATCTATGCAGAATCCGGTGAATGTTGTGGTGTTGGAACCAGGATCTTTTGTGACTGCTACTAACTCACTGAAGCCATGCTTCACAGGCACTCCTATTTTCAACTTCTTCTCGTTTGTGGGAATCTCCCAACCCTTGGGAACCTCAGTTGTATCCCCAGGAAAAATTACAGTTGAAACTCTGGAAATAGAAGTTGAATTCTTACGTTTATTTATTCTCGGATTCAGTGTTTTCACAAGTCCTTCTGTTGGCGTCCAAAATCCAATCCCTCTTCCTCCATTTCCGTTCACATTAACTATCTGAAAAGCTGATGATTGCAACTGCCCATCAACAAAAACGTAATCTCCTGTAAGGCCTTTGAAACTAGTGGTCGATAAAGCTCGAAGAATGTTTGGACCATTTAAAGAAATGCCAAGAGTTGCAAGATCTGTTGATGAGTTGCTAGAAACATTTGTTGAAAGCTAAGCTGGTTACTTGTTTTAAAAGCTTCAGAAGTAAATCCTGAGGTTATAACGAGTAAAATGAAGAATGAAGTAATGGAAGAAGTTTCTGTTAAAAGCAGTTACAGTAGTTAAAAACAGTTAAAGGCAGTTATAGCAGTTATAGCAGTTTTTTTTGTTAATTTCTATTACAAACCGTTTCTTACATGTGTAAGAATCGTAGCCCTCAATTGATGAATGGTTGAGATGAATTGATTCCTAAAATCTAGGATTCTGTTATTAATTACATGTAATATGTATAAAAGCAGGATTCCTGCACTGGAAATGAAGCAGAACATAATACAAGAATTTCTTCTCATCTTCTCTGAAAAACCTCTTCTACAAACTCTTCTTAAGAAACCTGAAATTTAAACATGGTATCAGAGCCAGTGGTTGATTCCTAAAAGGGGCGTAAACTGTGAAAACAGATTGATTAAACTGTTGCTTACTCAAAAATGGTAGGATCAAGCTCTGCTGGAGGAGATCTAAGAACTCCATAGTTCAATGGCACAAATTATGATTTTTGGGCTGTAAAAATAGAGACAATCCTCATAGCATTCGATCTATGGGACGTAATAGAAGATGGATTACAATCTAAACAATCACCTGAGGTTGCAAATGGATCAGGCAATGAAGAGAGTGATGCTGAGCAAACCACTTTGCAAACATCCACTACCTCCAGAGAAAACAAAATTAAGAATGCAAAGGCATTAAGCCTCATACAAGGAGCATTAACAGATGACCTTTTCCCACGCATAAGAAACGAGAAAACTGCAAAAGGAGCTTGGGACATTTTGAGCAGAGAATTCAGAGGAGATAAAAAGGTTAGAGTTGTTAAACTTCAAGCAATTAGAGCAGATTTTGAATACATGAGAATGTCAGAAGGTGAAAGTTTAGATGGCTATCTAACAAAATTCTTTGCAACTGTGAATAATCTGAAATCATTAGGAGAAGATGTATCAGAAACCAGAATTGTGCAAAAATTGCTAATGAGTTTAAGCAGAAGATATAAGTCCATCGTGTCTATCATTGAAGAGACACGAGACCTTGATGTTCTAAGAGTAGAAGAGGTCATTGCGTCTGTCAAAGTTTATGATAAGAGGGAGGATCTATATGATGAAAGGGACAAGTTAACAGGAACAGAAAAAGCCTTTAGCAGTTTAAAGGTTGGAAACAATCAAGCCTATAGCTCACATAAGGGTTTCCAAGGCAGATCTACTCAAAAATGGCAACCACAAGACAGGAGGGGATCAAATTGGACTCCAAACAGAAATCTGAATAGCTACAACAATTCAAGCTGGAATAACACTGTTGGGGGGAGCAGTTAAGCAGGTGTAAAACCACAGTGTCAGGTCTGCCAGAAGCATCATTTTGGATTGTGTAGGCACAAAGGAAAACCAAGATGTGGAAGATGCAATCGATTTGGCCATATTGCAAAGGACTGTGATAGTCACAGTCACAAACAATTAGCCAACTATGCAAAGGAAGAAGGAGTAACCACAGGAACCATGTTCTATGCTTGTCATTCTGCAAGTCTGCAAGATAGAAATATATGGTTTGTGGACAGTGCCTGCAGCAACCATATGACATCTCAAGAATCTGAATTAATCAACATTGATAGAACTGTAACCTGCAAAGTAAAGATGGGCTCTGGAGACCTAGTGCAAGCAACTGGAAAAGGCACACTGGTGGTGAAGACTCAGCATGGAAAGAGATACATACAAGAGGTGCTGCTTGTTCCAGGATTGGATGAAAACCTATTAAGTGTAGGCCAGATGATGGAGCATGGGTATTATATCCTGTTTGGAGGGAACAAAGCAGTGATATTTGATGATGAAAGCCTCAACAATATTGTAGCAATAGTAACCATGGGAGGAAATCGCTGCTTTCCCCTTTCACTTGAGTCTATGACACCTGTAGCAAGGAAAGCATCAGTGATTGAAGATTCCTGGATATGGCATAGAAGACTGGGACATTTGAACTTTGCTAGCATGAAAAAGATGCAGCAGAAGGAGATGGTATGTGGACTTCCTGTGTTGACAGAAGTGGAAGATGTGTGTGCAGGCTGTGCTTCAGGAAAACATCACAGGGAGAAATTCAACAAAGAACAAACGTGGAGAGCAAGCTATCCACTGGAGCTGATACACACAGACCTGTGTGGACCAATGCAGAACGAATCAGTTGGGGGGAACAGATACTTCATCACATTCATTGACGACTACTCAAGAATGTGCTGGGTATACTTCCTCCGAAATAAATCTGAGACACTTAATGTGTTCAAGAAATTTAAAGCTCTTGTTGAATTGCAAAGTGGGTATAAATTGAAGAAGTTGAGGAGTGACAGAGGTGGTGAATATACCTCAAATGAGTTTCAAGAATTCTGTGTAAAACAAGGAATGGAGAGGCAGCTGACAATTGCATACTCTCCTCAACAGAATGGAGTTGCAGAGAGGAGAAACAGGACAATCTGTGAGATGGCAAGGTCCATGCTGATAGAGAAAGAAATGCCAGTAAGATTCTGGGCAGAAGCTGTGAGTACAGCTGTTTATCTTCAAAACAGATGTTATACAACATCAGTTATGAAAAAAACACCATTTGAAGCCTTCACAGGAAGAAAGCCAGGAGTTAAGCACCTGAAAGTGTTCGGATGTCTATGCTACACACATATCCCATCATCCCTAAGGCAGAAATGGGATAGCAAAGCTGGAAAAGGAGTCTTTGTTGGATATGGCAGTTGTGAAAAGGGATATAGAGTGTATGATCTGAAATCTGAGAAGATTGTACTCTCAAGAAGTGTGATTTTCAGTGAGGACAAGTCATGGAATTGGGGAAGAAATCAGATGAATCAAATGCAAATGCCTCTCAACCTTGAAGGAGATGAAGCTGAAGGTGAAAATCCTGAAGAACATTCTGCTGCAATTCAACCCGATAATGTTGAATGTTCTTATCCAAACTCTACAGTTGAAGAGGTAGTTGAGAATACTGACAGTGATAACAGTCAACAATCAACACCTAGCTCTACTCCAGTAAAGTTAAAATCCTTGGAAGATATATATGCTAGGTGCCACATGTGCATCATAGAACCTGAGAACTATCAAGAAGCAGCTGGAGATAAAGCCTGGCAGGAGGCTATGAAGGAAGAACTGGAAATGATAGAGAAGAACAATACTTGGGAATTGGTGGAGAGACCGACTGATAAACCTGTGATAGGAGTGAAATGGGTGTACAAAACCAAGCTTCATCTTGATGGAACAATACAGAAACACAAGGCTCGCCTTGTAGCAAAAGGATATGCACAGAAATCCGGAATTGATTACAATGAAACTTTTGCACCAGTAGCAAGGCTGGACACAATCCGGACTCTCATTGCACTTGCAGCACAGAAGGGATGGAAGTTGTTTCAGCTGGATGTCAAGTCAGCATTCCTAAATGGTGTGCTTGAAGAAGATGTATATGTAGAGCAGCCTGAGGGGTTTGAAGTAAAGAATGCAGGACACAAAATCTACAAACTCAGAAAGGCTTTATATGGATTAAAGCAGGCACCAAGGGCCTGGTACAGTGAGATTGATGTGTACCTCTCCATGTGTAAATTCAAAAGGAGCACAAGTGAAGCTACTCTGTATACAAGGTCAGATCGTGAAGGTAATTTGATCATTGTCTCAATCTATGTTGATGACATTGTATATACTGGTAGTAGTGAGAGGATGCTGAGTGAGTTCAAAAGAGAAATGATGCAGAGATATGAGATGACTGATCTTGGACTTCTTCACCATTTTCTTGGCATGGGAATACTGCAAACCGATCAAGGAGTATTCATTCATCAAAGCAAGTATGTCAAATCCTTGCTTAGCAAGTTTGGACTTGAAGACTGCAAACCAGTCTCTATTCCTTTGGCCACTGGTGAGAAATTGAAGATGGATGGGAGTGAGTTGGCTGATGAAGGTCTTTACAGAAAAATAGGAGGAAGTTTACTATATTTGACAGCAACAAGACCTGATCTGATGTATGCTACCAGTTTGTTGTCATGGTTCATGAATGGACCTACCAAAATTCATATGGGAGCTGCAAAAAGGGTTCTAAGATATGTGCAAGGAACTCTCAGCTATGGCATTGAATATGTGAGAGACCAGTCAACAACTCTTATTGGATTTTGTGATGCAGATTGGGTAGGAAGTGAAGATGACAACAAGAGCACCTCTGGTTATGCATTCAGTTTTGGAAGTGGAGCATTCTCTTGGGCTTCTGTGAAATAGAACACAGTGGCATTATCAACTGCAGAAGCTGAGTATGTCTCAGCATCTGAAGCAACAGCTCAGGCAATTTGGTTAAGATTTGTTCTTGATGATTTTGGTGAAATGCAAGCTGAAGCAACACCTTTGTTCTGTGATAACATGTCAGCAATTTCAATGGCCAAGAATCCTGTTTTTCATCAAAGAACCAGACACATAAACAGGAAGTATCATTTCATAAAAGAAGCTCTGCAAGAGGGAGTGATAAATATGCAATTCTGCAGAAGTGAAGAGCAACTTGCAGACATCTTCATGAAAGCATTGCCCAAAAGACAGATTCAAGCAACTAAGATTGAATCTTGGAGTTAAACCAATAAGTAGCTTAGGAGAGGCTGTTGAAAGTTAAGCTGGTTACTTGTTTTTAAAGCTTCAGAAGTAAATCCTGAGGTTATAACGAGAAAAATGAAGAATGGAGTAATGAAAAAAGTTTATGTTAAAAGCAGTTACAGCAGTTAAAAACAGTTAAAGGCAGTTAAAGCAGTTAAAGCAGTTATAGTAGTTATAGCAGTTTTTTCTATTAATTTCTGTTACAAACCGTTTCTTACATGTGTAAGAATCGTAGCCCTCAATTGATGAATGGTTGAGATGAATTGATTCCTAAAATCTAGGATTCTGTTATTAATTACATGTAATGTGTATAAAAGCAGGATTCCTGCACTGGAAATGAAGCAGGACATAATACAAGAATTTCTTCTCATCTTCTCTGAAAAACCTCTTCTACAAACTCTTCTTAAGAAACCTGAAATTTAAACAACATTTGCCTTTTGGAAGCCAAAATTTGTAGTGCCGGCTTTCTCAACTGCCAAGGCCACTGCTGTAGTGGCATCATAGGCCAGTAATCCATAAATGTTGAACTCGGCATCAATTTTATTTGGATTATCTCGTAGGAATTTCCTTTTCCACCGAGCTCGAAAATATTCAAGCCCTTTTGTTCTTGGAACATAATGTTTAATACCCAATACTCCTTGGATAGTATCTGTGACAGAATGATTTGGTGAACTCAAGAAACCAACACTCAGACCGTCTGTCATGATCCAAACATAGCCTTCACTCATCATTCCAATCTCTTTTGCTTTGGTGAAAAGCCGAGTGCCTAGACAGAGATACATATGCAAAATGAAAACTCTAGTTTGCATTGTCATCAACTTATATAGCTCCTCAACAATTTGATCATCAGAAGCCGACGGAGAAATGACACTCCGGCAGGGCACTCGAGCATCAACTTCTTGCAGAGCATCAGTTAAATAAGGTATGATTCCCTCTCCATATTCATTGTCAATGTAGATGGGCACCGCATCTCTCCATCCAAAGGATCAAGCAAAGGATGAAAGTTGCTGTTTAGATCAATTTTATTATTTTCCTATAATTTTTCTTTTTTACAATTCTATTTTAATTTTCTTGATGTTTTTGGATTTTAAATTATCTCCTTAGGTTTTTTTGACCGATTTACTATTTAAATGTTTTACAAATCTTTTGAGAAGACAATCATTATATATTAATTTTGAAATAATAAATTTAAAGTTCATATCTGTTTTTTTTTTTTTCACTCATTAAAATTTCTACGTTTATTATGTTATTGCTATTATATAGCTTACGAGACCTCTACAATATTACAGCTCACGATAGACGACTGGGGGGGGGCGCAAATTTGGAAAGTAAGATAGCCACAATTTATGAAGACTTTTATGTGTTTTGACCGACCTTATCGTTGCTAGCAGAAAGTTAAACCAGCTAGTCCTTCATTATCACAGTAAGGCTTAGATAAAACGTGTCCTTTGTGAAAGACAGTAATGTTTATATAGAAATGAAATGGAAATGAAGAAAAGAAGCAGAGAGTGAAGAACAGAGAATGAATGAATCTGTTATGCACAGAGAAGCAGAAGACGAAATTATAGCACTGTTTTATTATTTGCTTTTGCTTGACTGTTTACATTACTATTTCTCACTTTATATATGCAGTATTGGAAGATACTACACGGAGAATATGCTTTCTTTTACACTCAATATAATGCTAACAGATTCTCTTTTACTAACAAACACTACTAACAGAATGCTAACAATATTAATTGCTAATCTTCTGACACTTGGCATCATTAGGACCGTTGATATCTTTACATGCCCCCTCAAGCACATGCTGGGAGGAGCCAAGCATGAGATTGGAGCAATGATGCTGAAACAAAGAAATGAAAAGACCTTTGGTGAGGATATATCAGTAGAGGAGACATGCTGGACCAGGAAATCATCCGTGATAACCCGTTCCCTAACAAAATGATAATCAATCTGGAGATGTGGAACACTGGATTGGAAGCAAGGGAGATAGCAGAGATATGTTGAAAAGCTAGCAAGAAACATCACAGAGAGGAACAAAGAAGTGAATAGAATTAGAGGGAGATACTGCAATAGAGATGAAGAAAAGCAGAGAATAGAGATGAAGAGAAGAAAAGCAAAGAATAGAGATGAAGAGAAGTAGAGAGAAATTTTGCAGTGCAGAGGAAGAAGAAAACGTTTGTGTATATTAGAATAGAGATGAAGAGAAGCAGAGAGAAATTCTGCAGTGTAGGGGAAGAAGAAAACGTTTATGTGTATATTCTCTTATTAGAGTTGAACAATCTGAAGGTGAGAAGTAGTCGTATTTTTAGAGTACAAGAGATAGAAAAGAAGAGAATCAAAGATTGAGAAGGAAGAATCTTGCAGAAAGTTGAAGATTTGAAGAAGAAGTTTCAGTTTGACAATATATCAAACAGATAATAGACACAGCAGCAAACATAGAAGAATTTCATGAATAAGATGAGAAAGAAGCCAGAATCAGAAACAAGAGTAAAAAAAAATAAAAAATCATAGAGTGCAGAAGTTTCTCCAGGTTTCCCTCTCTCTTTGCTGAAAGAGAAGGAACAGAGTCTCAAATCGATTCCAGCAGGTGCACGCAGGAACACTAAGATCTTGAAGAGATCATGGCCAAGCATCATCCTGATTTGATTATGTGCTGGAAGCAACCAGGAATTGCTATTGGACGCCTTTGTGAGAAGTGTGATGGAAAATGTGTAATCTGCGATTCCTATATACATCCTTGCACACTTGTGTGAGTTTGTGATGAGTGCAACTACGGATCCTTCCAAGGTTGATGTGTTATTTGCGGAGGAGTGGGAAGCTCTGATACCATGAAAGACAGTAATGTTTATATAGAAATGAAATGGAAATGAAGAAAAGAAGCAGAGAGTGAAGAACAGAGAATGAATGAATCTGTTATGCACAGAGAAGCAGAAGACGAAATTATAGCACTGTTTTATTATTTGCTTTTGCTTGACTGTTTACATTACTATTTCTCACTTTATATATGCAGTATTGGAAGATACTACACGGAGAATATGCTTTCTTTTACACTCAATATAATGCTAACAGATTCTCTTTTACTAACAAACACTACTAACAGAATGCTAACAATATTAATTGCTAATCTTCTGACACTTGGCATCATTAGGACCGTTGATATCTTTACACTGACCACACCCAAATCTAAACTTGGGTATAATATCATTCTTAGAGGGAAATTGAGCACCTGACTTTCTCAATGAATACTTTTGAGTGCAACTTAAATCATCTATATATATATATATATATATATATATATATATCTATATATATTTATATAGAGAGAGAGAGAGAGAGAGTGAGAGAGAGAGAGAGAGAGAGAGAGAGAGAGAGAGAGAGAGAGAGAGGTGGGGGGATTATTTTTGAATTTGCAATTAAGTTTTTTTATTAAAATAGAAATCATTTTTTAAAACACCTAAAAATTAAGAGAATAAAAACCCTAGTCGTAAAAAACGAATTTTTATTTTATTATACACCCAAAACTTTGAGCTGTAGAGAAGAAGAGAGAGATCAAAGAGAAAGATTGAACTGGAGTCAAAATACACATAAAAAATGAGATTTTGTATATTTTTTAATTGAGATTTTGCATGCATCTTAGAATAATTATGAAAAAATTAGGGATTAGAATTTTTTACAATCTAGGGTTTAATTTGACAATCAAACTTATATTAGATTAGGAGTTTTTAATGATTGTTTTAATGGCTGAATTAATTAGATGGACATGTAAAATTCAAAGCTAGATAAAGGATCTTTATTTGACCCTTTCATTGTTTATATAAGTTTTTTCAGTTTAAATTTTTATGGATAAAAATCTCATTATATCTGGTTAGTGCGAAGGAGTTCTTGGGTGCTATCTGGTGGTTGCTTAGTTGACTGATTTACTACGGTGGTTGATCTTTGAAGTGTTATGATTCATGGTGGGGATCGGGAGGGGCTATTACTATTTGTGGTAAAAATCGGGTTAGTCCTTTTTGTTGATTAAGCTTGTCATCTTCTTTTTTGTGGATGGACATGGAGGGTGGTGAAAGAGGGCTATTAGCCTACAATTATGGGTGACTGGTGGCTCGATTATCTAGCAGTGTTTTTAACTCGGTTCAATGATTGGCCCGGCTCAAGACCCAGATCACGAGTTTTGACCAGGTCACCGGGTCAATCTTAATTTTTTTTAAATCAAAACGACATCGTTTTGGTAAAAAAAAAAAAGTCAATAGGTTGCAACTGAATTTTACCGGGTCAACTCTTCAGGTCAACCGGGTTTTTAACTACCTTTATTTTTTCACAAACCCGGTCCAGTTCTAGTCCCGGTTCAGCCGAGTATCAAGTTAACCCATCGGGCCGGGTTTTAAAAATATACTATCTAGGCTAGAGGTTGTGGTTATGGCTATTGTTTTGTTGGGTAGGAATGGGGTTAATTGAATACTTTTGAGTACAACTTTTATATATATATA
>Ga0325402_1003033_pt1 | contig 14966 bp, 9 predicted proteins | sample PopdelMetagenome_22_FD_207212 | JGI IMG/M metagenome (GOLD analysis project Ga0325402, IMG submission 207212) | Populus deltoides microbial communities from Bellville, Georgia, United States - Xylem-PdKOR-R3 | ecosystem: Host-associated > Plants > Phyllosphere > Stem > Wood/Secondary xylem... | reverse complement strand
TATATAGAGATGGAGGGATGAAACCCGAAAGTTTATTTTCACCGAGCAGAAGACTAGTTAATCTCTTCAGTCGGCCTAAATATTTCATATTTTCAGTATATTTTGGTGTTGTTCTCCCTTCTTTCCCTTCTTTTTCATTCATGTAAAAATATAGTTCTTCGTCAGCTATATTGATAGTTACAGACACGATTCAAAGTTCAACACAAGTTAAAGCTGGGTTGCCATGTAAACCTATAAGTGTAGATATGTAGATTTATTCTAAAATAACATTGTTTGAATATTTAAAAAAAAATCTTTGAATTGACCTAATTAAATTTTCTATGAGTTTGATAAGATAAATTGAAGTGATGAGTTGATGAATTAAAGCATCGTTAGGAATGTGGTGCACATCGTGTTTTTAAAAAGTTAAAAAAAATTACTAAAAATTAATTTTTTATGTGTTTTGGATCATTTTGATGCGCTGATCTCAAAAATAAGTTTTAAAAAATAAAAAAAATATCATTTTGATACATTTCAGCATGAAAAACACTTTGAAAAGTAACCACAACCACACTCCTAAATAGGCTCTAAATCACTTTAATTTGATCACATCAACTTTATATATAGATTAAAAATAAATCTACCTTATACAAAGTTTGAATGTTAATTAGTTAATTTTATGAATTTAATTCATAATTAAAATTATATTTTACTAGAGAGTATTTTTAGATATTTTTAATATATATATTAAAACCCATTATACACACTTAATAGTTAGATTAAGGTTTTAAAAATTTGTATTTAAAATTGTGATGTATGATGTTTTAAAAAATGATTTTTATTTAAAAATATATAAAAATAATATTTTTTTATTTACTATTTTTAACATAAAATTTCAGTAAATCAAGAAAATAAAAAAAATTAATTTAAAAAAATTAAAATCTAAAAAATACGTTCCAACAACAATCGCAAGAATCAATTATCAAACAAACCCCAAACCCAAAATGATATTCTTGCTGGGCTCCAGATTGATACATCAAAGCCCTATCGCCATCCCAAATCAGCAAAGCTTCGACCAGGAAGCAAGCGAGAAAGAAGAGAGATGCGTGCTTCATTTTGAAGAAGATAAAGAAGGGGCACTTTGCCTTGGTCTTTTACTTGGAGAAGAAGAAGAGGAGGAAGAGCAGTTATGGACGAAGAAGCAGTAGTGAAATTTGTGGAGACATATTTAAAGAAGAAAGGGTTCAAGCAAGCAGAGCTCGCTTTCCATGAAGAAATCCAGCTGCAGCATCAACAACAAAACAACAGCAATAATGCTATCAGTATCCACTCGGATCCTGATCTCTCTTCCCTCCTTCACTCCCTCTCTCAGTAACTCACGAACCCTACTCTTTCTTTCTTTTTAGTTTTTACTCAGCTTGATGCTTTTGTAGTTTTTTTTCTTTTTTTTTAGCACAGAGTTCTAAATTGCTAAAGAAATAATGGGTTCTTGAATAAGTTAGTAGTCAAGGGTTTTAGCTGGTTGTGCACTGATTTTATTGTTGGAGAAGAAAGAAATGGCTTTCATGGGCAATGTGAAATGAGCAATTTTAGTGTATTTTTGTGATTCGAATATGTTACGAATTTAAGTAAGCATAGAGAGTGAAAAATTTATCTGCTTTTATACTGTTTAATTTGGACATTTTTTGTTTCAAGATTTGAGTTTTTTAGAAATGTATTTAGGGTTTTAGCTGAAGTGAGGGAAGTAAACGGTTTAACATTAGTGAAAAATAGGCACTTTTAATTCACATTGAGAGTGGAAATTAGTCATTGAAGTAGTTTTATGTTCAATTACTTTCTGGAATTTCAATGACACTGTAACAATCCTTTGGAAAAAAGGAAATAAGAGGCACTTAAAACAACAATGTGTGCGAGAAACCCTCATTATGATTCTAAAATTGATTGGTCGAGAGTGAAGATTTTGAATAAGAATTTGAAAGTAGAAATGGCTCCTTGAAAATGCTCAATTTGGAGAATTTTATTTACAAGGGAATGAGAATGTCCTTTTCTTTCAAGTTTTTTAACAGTTTGGTTATTCATTCGGTCTGGAGACTGTGGTTATTCATTTCCAAAATAATTTTATTTTTGTCATTCAGACCAGAGGATAGTCCGGCACGTTACCAAGATGAGTATAGTAAACTAAGGTCGTGGGCTTATAGTTCGCTTGATCTGTACAAGGTAAACTAGTGATTAATTTCTTCTTTGTGCATGGGTCGACATGTACATATTTATTTTGGCATATGATTTTTGTACTTTGCTGATGTGGGTTGCCTTTGAACTCCGCAGCATGAGTTGCTTCGTGTGCTTTATCCAGTATTTGTCCATTGTTATATGGACATTGTTGCTAAAGGACATATCCAAGAGGGTAAATACTGAGTTTTTTCCTCTTCTTTAATCCTTATTGAAACCTGTAAATTCCTAAGTGGCTCGTTAGTGTGGCAGTTGTCTCATATTTTTTCTATTATCATTTTACATCCCCAGCAAGAAATTTTTTCAATAGCTTCCGTGAAGATCATGAGATGATGCATTCACGAGACCTTCAAAAGTTGGAAGGAGTTCTTTCTCCCTCTCATCTGGAGGTTAATACCTCTCTAAGATTTTGCATTACATTTTCCATTCTTAATTTGGTTAAATTACTTCTGTAGAAGATCTCATTATTTTTATTTAATTTTTTTTCTGTCAGGAAATGGAATTTGCTCATACTCTTAGGCAGAGTAAAGTCAACATTAAGATATGTCAGGTGATTTAAGGGTTTTCTTCTTTAATTTGTAACATATAAGAATTCTGTTGGAGTATATTTCTCAAAAGTTGGTTTTAACCCTACTATCAGTACTCCAACGAGCTCCTGATGCAGTATCTTCGGAAGTCAAAATGGACTATAATTCTCGGGATTGTCAATGAGCATATTAACTTCCAAGGTAAGTTTTACTTCCAAATTAGTTGCATCTGCATGTCCAGTTCATGAAGAATTTGGTACAAGTTCTTTTATGTTGGCAGTTTCTCCTGGACAGCCCATCTCAATTTCTGATGATCCTGATGCTGTAACATTAATTGGAAGCAGCCAGGATGCAGCTAATCAGATAAATAAAAAAGAAATACATTGGGGGGTGAGTGCATTCTTCATCTTGGTAGTAAATGAGGAAGTTATTAGTTATTTTTATTGCTTTTGTTGTTTAGGTGTTAACTTTGAGCTTCTCTGTTTGCTATAGTTGCTTGAAGATTCTTTAGAAGAACGATTGGAGAAGACAGGGGGTTTTCTCTCAGATACTGAAAAGATGGAAGGAGAAACCAAAGAGGGGGACATGGATGAGAATAAGGTATAATACTCATCAAATCCTGCTTCTCCTCCATAATTTCATTGATGCGGATTTCATATACTTAATAATTCTTGCTTATCTTTAATTTAATTTTGTAATATATGTTATTTCTACTTTGATTGTCCTATAGGTTTTCCTTTCTGTTAAAGCTTGAGTTATTCTTTACATTGATGTCTTCAATGTCTTATTCAGAAAAGATCAATAGATGGTGGAAAGCAAGGAGCTTCAATCAAAAAGTCAAAAAAGGATAAAGCTGCTAGTGCAACAACTAAAATTGCTCGTCCTGAAGCTAATACAGTATCTGCAGCACCACGAGTTAAACCCGAGCTTCCTTTGCCAGTAATGTATTTTCTCGAATCCCAAGTCATTTTCTTCACTAGATCAATGGTGTTGTTGTGATATATATTATCTAAATGGGACATGGATGGTGGTAATATCTACAAGGCTAACAAAGAGGAGGGTGTTGCATAAAAGGCCAAGGCTAAAGAGAAGAAAATGTATACGAACATAGGAAGTTTGATCTTGTCACAATCTTTATGGCTCCCTTTTATGGACTATTGAGAAGCCTTGCATGTTATACACATAGGAATTCTTATTCAACAAAGCTTGTTCAACACGCTTGAACACATGATATTTTACATCTTGTAACACATCATATGTGCTTTCAGGTGTGTTAGAATAAAATGGACATGTCATTTAGGCATGTTATGAGGACATGCAAGGTGACAAACTCGCTTTAATTAGGTGCTGAAAAACACGAGCATGCACTAATGTTTAATAACACCTAACCAAGGTAAGTTGTTGCTTTTCATGTCCTCAGCATGGTGTGAGTGTGACTATGAACAGAAGCTGGGTTCCATGGGGAACTTCTATGGATTCATAATAACTATACTCCTCGTCCCTATCAACTAGATTAATAAGGTTTTTACAGGCACGCTTGTTGACTGTTCAAAGTCTCATTTCCTTTATCCTGTCATCTTCCTCATTTGATTAAGCTATTATATTACCATGCTTTATCATTGACCCCTGGAACCTAATTAGGCTCTTTATGTATACAACGTGAGCTTGGTCATGCATCTTTTCCCACATGACTATATTTTATGATATCTCTGCTATAAGGCTTTTGCATGACTTAGGTCCAACAGGAATAAACATTTGATTCTCCTGCTAATATAAGTTAGTGCTGCGTTCTTAATTTCTGATAATTAATAAATTAACGGTTCCTTCAGGCCAACTGAGGTGGAACAGTCTATTCTTGAGGACTTGAGAAACCGTGTACAGTTGAGTAGTGTGACACTGCCATCTGTCAGCTTTTATACCTTTATCAACACGCATAATGGGTAATTTCAGAACTTATGTGTTTTTATCAAGCTTCTCAGTTTTTTTACATGATCAATTGTTCATTTTTTTATTTTTCTTCCAGTTTAAACTGTTCATCAATTTCACATGATGGAACCTTGATTGCTGGTGGATTCTCAGACTCCTCACTGAAGGTTGCCTCCCATACCTGACCCAAATCTAACATGTTGGCCACTGCTGTTGCTAATTCTGATTTGTGCCTTTACAGGTTTGGGACATGGCAAAGCTTGGACATCAAGCTGGCAATTGTAAGTCTCTCCAAATAAGGATTAGTTTGTTTGATAATTTCTTATTTCTTCGATTCCAGCAGCAGTAAAGTACTATACAAATCATCTCTTATGACACTTTACTAATTCAAAATGTATTTTAGACGGTGTAAATACCAAGTTTTGATGAATTGTTCTGTGTGTTTTTTGTACATTATCCATTTGGAAAATTCTCAATTATAGTCAAGCCAAAGAGCTACTACAGAGACATAATGAAAAAACACTGTAGATGCTAGTTCATCATAATCCAGAATTTTATATCTTTCTGATATGGTTGTCATTGTGGCAAAGAGGAGTTGTAATGGTAAATTTTTCTGCTGTCAGCTATTTTGCAGGGTGAAAATGATACTGCTCCGAGTGAACAAGGCCAGAGTCCAAACAGTGGCAAAAGATCTTATACATTGTTTCAGGGTCATTCAGGTCCAGTTCATTCAGCCACTTTTAGCCCTCTTGGGGATTTTATTTTGTCTTCTTCAGCAGATACGACAGGTATATTCTCTTAGATTATCATTTCACTGCTTATTTCTCTCTCTGCAAACATGAAAGTTTTCTTTTGTTTTTGATTTTTTGTTTATTTTATTTCTTTTGCAAATGGCTCACTGCTCTGCCGCAGTTCGATTATGGAGCACAAAACTCAATGCAAATCTTGTTTGCTACAAGGGCCATAATTACCCTGTCTGGGATGTTCAGGTATAAATGGGAACTTCCCACTTCATTTTGATTTGCTTTTTATTGTTTTATCCATCCATCGTCTTTTGATGATCGTGATCAAAATTGAGGAGACTATGGCAGAGATTTCCATAATACTAATGGCCATACCTCACTTCTCATGTGTTCATACTAAACTATTGGTGCAGTTCAGTCCTGTGGGACAATATTTTGCCAGTGCTTCACATGATCGCACAGCAAGGATTTGGTCTATGGATAGGATACAGCCTTTGAGGATAATGGCAGGTCATTTGTCTGATGTTGATGTAAGTAGCTTTTACATCTATTTTATTGGTCTGGTAGTCTGGATTTGGTTGCAACAAAGTAGCTCATGAGATTTAAATAGAAGAAATGGGCGAAATGCATTCTTCAAGTTAACCTCCCTCATAAATTTTTGTATCCACCGAGGATGAATTTATCATGTTGAGCCTGCTCTATGTATAATATTCAGTCAGCAAATTTAGTAAAATACTTTCCTTTGTTTTCTAATTCTGCAATATCAGCTACATTGAATTGGATTCCATATATTTCAGTGCTTGCAATGGCATGCCAACTGCAACTACATTGCCACTGGCTCCAGTGACAAAACAGTTCGACTGTGGGATGTACAAAGCGGGGAGTGTGTCCGCATTTTTATTGGTCATAGGAGTATGATTTTATCATTGGCCATGTCACCTGATGGTCGATATATGGCATCTGCTGATGAAGATGGCACAATCATGATGTGGGACCTCTCAAGTGGACGCTGCATATCACCTTTGATAGGCCACAATTCATGTGTATGGTCACTTGCCTTCAGGTGCAAATCCTAGAGACACAAGAAGAAATTTCAAAACAACTTTTTGGACTCTGTCAATATTTAGTCATTGATGGCTAGATTTCTAACAAAACCTATTTTTCTCATCTTGAATGCCAGTTGTGAAGGATCTCTTCTAGCATCTGGTTCAGCTGACTGTACTGTAAAATTATGGGATGTAACTACGAGCACAAAGGCCCCAAGGACTGAAGAAAGGTAAGTTTCCCTGTTAAAGTAGCTCGTTATGTTCTGAACTGTTTTTTTGCGGGGCCATTTACAGTAGTACCTGTTTCATTTAATCAGCAAAAGTGGAAATACAAACAGATTGAGATTGTTAAAAACTTTGCCGACGAAGTCTACTCCAGTTTACACTTTGAGGGTAATTCTCTAAAAGCTCACCTCCTTGAACTTGATTTCCTCTTATTTATGCCTTTCGATATTGGTTTTCCAGTATATAACCTTTGCACCATATTATTTGGACAGTTTTCCCGTAGGAATCTGCTTTTCGCTGCTGGAGCCCTCGCTAAAAGTCAGTGACCATTATTAAAGCATGATGTGACTGGACGGGTTGACCAACTGAAAATGGTCCGACTTCCCCCCCCGGCAAGTCCACCACCAGTTGACACTGACTAGCAGTAAAATCAAAATTGTTGTACAATCTTAATCAGTTATGACACTGCCCTTTTTTTTAAGCTTGGCCTAGTTTGTTTAGCAATTTCAAGGTTGTGTATCAAGATTCACATAATCAATCTAACTAGAACGGAACGGAAGAAGGAAGCCCCTCGTTTTTCTAAGCAATTTCTCGCTGTGTGCCGTGTTCTGTGTGCCGTCTGGATTAGCTACTTGTCATGTCATACTTATGATAGTACTTACCGGTTCGCGTTCACATAACCATCAGGCTTTTAGTTTCGTACTAGTCTACAAGCAAGAGGAGTAGGGTGTTAATTTTGTGTCTATCCATTACTAGGGCAAATGATAAAATATCTTAGGGTTTCCAAATTTTCAACAAAAGCTAAAGCTGCCAACCAATGAATTCAACAGGATCAACAAGTATGCATAGATCCAATTGGTCAGAGTTTTTACTTCTAATCATTGCAATCCATACGATGAAGCTTGGATTCATGTACCATTTGAGTTCAGAACCCTTTTGTACCTTGAATTGGAGAGCCCAATTTGTGCATCCTGAAAAAAAAAAGGAAAAAAAAGAAGTGAAATCATGGAGTCACAAAATGCCCTGTTCTCAAAACACAGTACTTCCCAAAAGTAGTACAGAAAACGGTACAGCCTACTGGAAGAAGAAACAGTTGGGATTTGGGAATCCTCCCTGTATTTTCCCGCCATAGCACTTTCTTGTGTCCCCATCAGTCAGAAAAGAAGTGGATAAACTGTTTCCACACATTGCCATACAAGTTAATACATAAAAACAAGCTCAGGCACTGAAAAAACGTAAGGTAAGTCATATTTCTGCAGATTTTTTTCTCCAAAGATCTAGTAAAAATCGTGTGCAGTTGTTTCAGCATCTCCCCTCTCTTTCCATGCAAGATCTTTGAAGGCTTTCGAAGGCGATGTATGCAGGGCCCTGGTGAAAACTCGAGTCCGCCCTTGTATCTGCTGCCCAAGTTTCATGTAAGCCATCAATATCTGCTTGCTTTCTCTTGCATTATAGAACATAAAAGCATGCACTTGAAAATTTTCTGCTGCTTCTTTCTATTATTTCAGAGTTTATAGATACCTTCTTATTTATTTATTTATTTTGGTTGATGCTTTTTGGTAGAGGTAACGAAACCCTAGGCATGGTTCTCTGTAATTCACAAGAAAACTAAAACCAGAAAGTAGGCATAAGGCGAGCTTGTCTTTACAAGCAGGCATGGGGCTCAATATTCTTCATCATCTACCTGCAAGAGAGTGTTGTAATTTTAGCCATCTGATTTTTGACAACTCCACTGAAAAAAAGTTGTTGTAAATCAAAACCAACAGGAAACCTAGAAATCTCAACTCGTTAATTACCAGTTAAATTGCAACTAGAATTCACAAGTCCTGCGAATTATATGCTAATCTAGTGCATCACAATCCTGCAATCACTCAATTTAGGACTAATCCCAACTTGGAATTTGAAATCTTGGTATTATAAACACATGGAGACCCTCAACTCTTGCACCGACTACCTCATACTCGGGTTCTTTAAAGAATTCACCAGGTGATTCAACTCTAGAGCTTAATTCAGCTTGCTCAGTCCGATGATAGATATATATAGTATGTGATACATAGCAAGCAGGGAAATAATGCTGGAATTAACTAGACATCATGAATTGCCATTAATTCATGCAAGTAGCATTCGCTTAATGTCTGCAATTCTTGAGATTTCAGCATATGAACAAGGTGCTCTTGGGGCATGATTGGAAGTGAAAACAATTTCCAGCCAGGCACTTTTCATAGTGTAAAATGGTCTAGTGATCATTACAAGAACCAAAAACCCTCAAGAGATTAACTCAACACATAGGTAACATGCAATTTCATCAGCCATATGATCATGATCGGTGAGAAAAAAAAATTAGGTTGAGGCTTAGGAGTTTGCCCAAGTTACAATTCCCCACTACAAACTATAAAAGAAGAAAAGCCTAATTTCGTCAACTACTTGAGCAAGTAGTCCGCCCAGTATACTGTGAGAGACTATGGTAGACCCTAAAATTGATAGTGGTATTGCTTATCCTGTGAAATTTCCTAAAACTGCTTGGAATTCACCAGGCTATATTCTGACATACAGGAAAAAGTTATCATATACAGTTCAAACATTTGCCCTTGTGCTGTCCTTAGAGATCAGCCTCCATGTTGCATCTTTGGTCATACTTTTAACTTAGAAGCTATTCGCCTTCTCGTGTGCTTAAGTAAACCAGAAAAAGAATCTCTCCATCCTGTGTTGTTCTCATGGAAAGTTTGATTTTTAGATTCCTTGGCATCGTCTGACTTTCAGCGACAAGATTCATGTTTTCAGCATAGAAATACATTCAGTGCGGCTAGGATGAGACTTCTGATAAATTGGCTGAAAGGAGTAGTTTTGAGCCTGCTTGAAGTTGTTGATAGGGTAAACAGGATATTATTAATTAAGAATAAAATTTCAAAAAAAAAAAAAGGCATGAAGAAATTCTTGTGGCACTCTGGTCATTGGTTTTAACAGATTGTGAAATCAAGAAGTGACCTTCCTCACTGATTTAAGGAAAACGAACTAGCACAGCTCGCATTTTCCATCATGTAAGATGTTTCCCACAGAAACTTGACCAAATATTTTCCTTCCCCAGAGTACATAAATTGGTTTTGCTAGCATTTTGATCTCACCAACCTATTAAACACAAGACCCTATAATATCATCCTACACTCATTCTAAGCAACCGTTAAATGCACCATAACCCTCCTTGCCTAGGAATATTTCTCCAAACTCCAGTGCTCACCATATCTTTTATTAATCTTGTTTACACTACCAGAAAACCGTTAACAATGCTATTGACATGGAAAAACACAAAAAAAGACAAGAAATTTCGAATACAATTCACGCTTAATTTTCACATATTAAGAAACTTATTAAACCCAAAAAGAAATTTCCACATATATATATATATATATATATATATATATATATAAACAGTAATGGAAAAGAAGACACAAAGTGATTGATACCTTGGTTATGTGGGAGAGATTCAGCTTCCTTGTCAAGTTAATTGGTCCTGCTACATTGGCCAAAGTAAGAAAAGGTGAGTCGTATGTTGTGTTTACCAAATATAAAACCCATTAAAAATAATCTAAAAGAAGCTTTGCATCAATTTGCCTAATAATAATAATAATAAATATTTATCCTCTGAATTATTTTAAAGTGTGATACACATCATTTTTGGCTAAACATAGTCTTATGGAAAAGGGTTGGCTAAACATAGTCTTATGGTAAAGGGTATAAATTTTAATCCGATAGTTAGATAAAGCTAAAGATTTTCAAGAATCAGAAAATCCTACGCCATATAGGATCTGATTTTTTAGCCATGTGAGATTGTTAAGCCCTTAAGTTAGGCCTAGAAGTCATTGTGTAGTCCTTACAATATTAATTTAGGATTTTTTTTTAATTTAAAACTCTTTAGTTATTTTTTTAAATTTTATTCTTAGTATATAAGTAGCTAAAAATATTTGAATAATAAAAAATTGAAGTAGGATTCTTATGATGGAAACCTTTTCAGCAGAATTTTAGCTTTCTTGATCATTAATTGTTGTTTTTATGTGTTGTTTTCATCTGTCTTAGTTAATTTTATTTTTGTCTATATCCGAGCTACATTAATTATATCAAAACTACATTAAAAAACCTTGCAAAACCCAGCAACCAAACCACCCATGAAGTCAGCCCCCACAATCTTTATCCTTAAGGATACCCCAAATCCAAACCAGAAATTAAAAATAAAATCTCAAACTTAAAGAGCTAGTGCATCCAGGTTCTTTCAAGAACAAAGCAAATCCATAGTTAGTGGGTGCTATATGGAAGAACCCTAGATTCGCCAAGTTGAAAGAATTGTCTAGAATCTTTTCTGACTAGTGGTTGGTTGTCTTTTGGGATAGATCGAGAGTGCATGGTGGGCGAAGGGATCGAAGTGGTAGTAGTCATGTTGATTTAGTGGTGGGCAAAGGAGAAATACTTGGGTTTTGATATGGAATCCAAAGCAATGGTAGGAGGGAGAAGAAGATAAAAAAAAAAACTATAAAGAGCATTTGAACATTAAATCAATTATAATAACAATTGCAGCTCAACTAAATATGCGAAGTATCATTTTTCAATGTCAAAAGGAAAAGCTCAAGGTTTTAGGTAATTTTTCAAAATTACTTGTAGGTATAGTCTCATTTAATAGATCTATATATGGACTAGTCTTTACTAGTTTAATTTTTTTTTAATGATTGAGCTCAACCTTCTTAATTTTTTATTTTTTTATAAGGAGGCACAACAATTTAGTTTTTTCTTAGCTATGCTATAGTTTACTAATTATTTTTATCAACTATCCTAATTAAAAAAAAAAAAAAACTCATTTTTATAGAGGAAGTTTGCTTGTAAATTAAGTAGAGACTGGCATATACTATCATAACCTCACGACAAGTTTCATCATTTATAAAAAAGTTTTAAAATAATTTTTATACGAAAATATATTGAAATAATATATTTTTTATTTTTTTTAAATTTATTTTTTATGTCAGCGCATTAAAACGATTTGAAAACATAAAAAAATTTATTTTTTTTTAAATATTTATAAAATACAAAAACAACCATGCTCTTGAGAAGGGAAGAGTAATAAAATTGAAACATCTATGAATTAAATCATAAAATTCAACTTAAAAAAAAAAGGGATGCAAGATCTTATGCATGAGTTACAACATTATGCCATGTTGTAAGATTAAATAAGGATTATGGCTATGGCTTATCATGCATGTAGATTGCAAGTCCTAATTAAGACGTGTGTGAAGTACCTTTGTACTACATCTTGTCACGTGTCAGTACCTTTGTGCTACAGCATATCACCTAAATAGAGAGGCCAAAAGGGTGATGAACAATCCAAGCTTTGCTATGGGATAAGATTCCCCATTGCCTTGAGGTGTCATCACTAGGTTTCCACAATCTCCCTTGTCCTAATTAGGTTTCGATAAGCTTTAAGCCTAAATTTTAATCTTGATGTACACCTAATTTTTCAAGAACATATGTATTTGATATCTATTCTTTTCTTTACTGTTGAAATCACCTGCAGAAAAAATAGCAGATGGCAGTTCAAATGTTACCTCAACACCGTGTGTGTGTGTGTGTGTGTGTGTGTGTGTGATGCTACCATAGAATACGAGGGACAGGCAAACCCAAGGAAAGACTATTACTTATCACTAACATTCACCACATAGATAAGATAAGATACGATTAAGTGCTGTTTAGGAACGTTTTTGAAACGGTGTTTTCAAGAAATTATTCAAAAAAACAATCATTATTATTCTCGGACACCCTCTGCTACGTGTTAATATGCCTGGAGGTTACAAAATTTTAGAGATAGAGTAGTTACATGCCTTTTGAGTTAAAATTTACAGCTACAAAATGTAAGTGGATGCCATGGAACTTCAAGCAGTGGTGCTGACTTGAAATCACTTGTCCATCCATTATAACAAGCACCAAATTGTCTAAATCGTTGGCTTGGAAAGGGATAGAAAGAGCAACGAAGGCCATGCTAGATACATTGAGTTAGAAGTAATGTAAAAGTGAGGCGGCTCATCTGATCAGGCTAACTAGACCAACCCAATAGTTGAAAGTGATCATCAGTTGGTGCCTTCATTTTGCACCAAAAGCTAAAACAGGCTAATCATCTAACCTTCTTAGCTAGAACCACATTGTTTTTTTCTTTGCGTTAATTTCCTCCATAATAGGTTGGCCTAAAATATATACCGATCCCCGACAGATTATCGAAACCGAATCAGACAGCATCATCATCTCTAGTTTGTGTATTAGAGTTGAAGTATTTGCTCACAAAGACCCTCAATTACTACGTATCAGAGTTCTTAGTGTCTTATTAAATTCATGTTGTTTCGGACCTCTTTTTCATCATCCTTTAGGCATTTACTCTTATCACATATCTTGTTATATGATTGTTGAGCTCATATATATTCTTTCCACATTTCAAAATCAAGAACTTGAATTCTCCAAAGCATCGGCATCAGCTTGGAAAATATAATTAAGATTCTTCCTTCTTTTAAAGAAAATATATAAAATTCATGTTCAGCACCCCATACCAACTTTCATCTAAAAACTTCTCAACTAGCTGTCCTCTGATGTTTGGGTGCATGCCCACAAACAACTACAAAATTGTTTAATTTTGTGTGTAGCAATTGCAAAACATTATGACCAGGCCTTTACTGTATTTAAGAAGTAAATTCGTGATACATTGTATCGGGAAAAACAAGACAAAGAACAGGAGGGAAAACAAAGACAGGCTGTATCAAGCCAGTGTCCACATTCGTATAATCATGGAGATGAAACAAAAAAAAAATATTGCTGAAATCCCTAATGAATGCACTAACCACCTCGACAACATAAAAGAACAGTTAATTTTACTTCCTAGCTAGGAAGTCCTCAGAATTACCAGCTAAAATATCTAGATAATTATTCCTAAAATTCTCCCAACAGGCGGATTGGTGAACTAATTAAGCATCTTGTGCAAGAGATGATTACATATAGAGTAGGATCCTTTAGGCAAATTGATATAAACATGGAATTTTTAATTGAAGTAGTAGAAGTAGGGCATGCTACAAAGAAATCGAAATGTTGGAAAGATGTAACATGAACTCTCACGCAAAGCATTTCAAGAATTGAACAGCTAGAATAGCAGTATCAACTACTTTAAAATTCAAGAATTTAACTAATTAAGTCTCGTTGTTCAAAAGAACTGAAGAGATAAAAAAAAATGGTTACCTTGGCAAACAACGAGTTATTAAACACTCCATGGATCATTGCCACCATTTGTTCTCTAAAGCAATTGAAGGCCCTTAAGTCATCATCCAAAACTATCACCGTGCTCATACTCTTCGGGATGACCCTGCCATGATATAACAAACAAAATGTTGTGCTGTATTGCAGTCACAACACAAAAATTAGAGATCGACTCTTTCTGATTCTACATAGAAAGTAATGAAATTTTCTTGCAGTATAGCACAGAGTTCAATCCAATTTATATGGTTGTTGCTGAAACCAAGAATGATGACAACAACAGATAAGAAGGAAATATCAAAAGATGAGAAATCTGAAAAATGTCTTAAGAATTTTCAGTAAATGTTTAATCAAAACTCAGGCTGTATCATAACTTAGAGTTTATCAAGACTGTGCAGACTAAGGTAGAACACAGCATTCGGAAACTTCTTTGGCTTGATAACACACCTTCATTTCTCTAATCTTAATAAGAATCTTGGACTATATCTTGATGTGAATCCAGAATACAAGAAAGAAACGGGTTGGTGTTTCAATTTGAAAACAAGAATCACATGCCATGCATGTAAGAGGTTCCTTAAATTTGCAATGCAAAAATCACAAAACAAGATGATTTGATTTGATAGATAAAACCAAGTATAAGTTCAAATTATAATCCTTAAGCAAACAAATGAAGATAATAATGAGATTACACTAAGCATAATATACAGTAGAGAAAGTACCTTACTAGTCAAAAACTACATAAAATAAACAGATGTCTGTGCTATAAATGCTGAATGTCTGCTATCTGAAGTGCTTGCAGACCTGCTTTTGTCTCTTCCATGATAAATGAGTTGACTATCCATGGCTTATCCGCAAAAGCTCAAAAAAAAAAAAAAAAACTACAACAAAGAGCAAGTATGGCTGCAGAAATTTCCTATTTCTGGAAAGAACATCATACGATAAGTCTAAAGACTTTCTGTCTCTTCTTTGTACAAAAAATATCACATTCACATCTAATCGAACATGTACCATAACAAGAACAC
>Ga0325402_1003028_pt1 | contig 14974 bp, 7 predicted proteins | sample PopdelMetagenome_22_FD_207212 | JGI IMG/M metagenome (GOLD analysis project Ga0325402, IMG submission 207212) | Populus deltoides microbial communities from Bellville, Georgia, United States - Xylem-PdKOR-R3 | ecosystem: Host-associated > Plants > Phyllosphere > Stem > Wood/Secondary xylem... | reverse complement strand
CCAACGAAAGCACGTACAGAACTTCTAATTCCAATCCTTTAACTATTATATGGCCTATGAAGGCGGTTGAGGATAGGGGTGCCAATGAAGGGTGGATTCAACCAGCTTCTGACAGTGACAAGAGATCCCAAATATAACACTTCAAAATTTAGTGGAAACTTACCTTATGCTTTGCCTTATGAGTACATTCCTTTGCCAATCCTAATGCTTAATGTCAAAGAAACAAGTTTAATAGCTTGAGTTCATAGATGAGATTTCAAAATATAATTTATATTATTTTTTAATATATTTTGTTAAGTTTTTTGAACTTAAAACTTATATAAGCTTATAATATTTTTTATTGTTAATTAAATTTTAATTAGAAGAAAGAATGAGGATGGTGACTCGCGCAGCAGCAACAACATAAATTTTAACGGTAGTAATAATTCATATAAATTTTAACAGTGGTAATGGTTCATACCGTGGGAAAAGTGGTCCTAACAACAACAATTGGCAGCAAGGCAATCGTTCCTCTTCCTAAAATCAGTGGTCTAATACATGCACGGTCTGTTAGGTGCCAACTTTGTTATTCACCTTGTCACTCAATTCAGCGGTGTTCCCAACTTCATAGTCACAGGCGACAAGCTAAGCCAACCTAGCTCTTAGCTATTAATTAGATTGTACAGATAATTTTGAAGGCGAAAGTGTCATCAATATATGCAGAGTAAAGATTATAGATGGTGAAGCCTAGCTTAATCCTGATTTTTCAGGACTTAAAGTCAAGCAATTAGTGAGGGATTCTGATAGTTTATTGCAAGCTTCTTCTTTTTTTCTTTTTAAGGATCAGGGCTTACACATGGACAGTATAAATATGATTGTTTGGCTTGTATTTGCACTAGACTTGGATGAATAAAAATGAAGTATTTTAGGAGTTTCCCCTAGTTATAGTCATTGAAGGTTTTAACTTACAACAAACCTGGAGAAAGTCAACTTGTTATGCATTACTTCCAAGCAATCAAAAGAATATAAAACAGAAGTCGAAGATATTCTTATAATAGAGTACTCCAGTTAGGTCAGTTTTCAGATTTCATCATCCTTGCAACCATCAGCAAATGTATTAAAGTTGACACGACCTACCTCAATTCTTAACTAGGCTAGATAAGTTAGGATATTCATGTTGAACTTGAGAAAACGATGTGTCTTTAAAATAGATTTTGTGACGTGACAAAGGATGCTTCCGATAATGGAAGCGATGGTTCCGGTTTACAAGCAAGTCAAGTCAATGATTGAATTTCCTATGCAAGGCCTTGTCAGGCCAGTAGAAGAATAATAACGAATGCAGTATTTAATGATTGTTTGCCAAGAAAATAAAATTGTTGAAGGGATCTAGCCCTTGAAAATAACAACCAAGAATTTTAATTATTCTTAATTAGATTGAGATAAAGACTTACACTATTTTTTCTTTTCTTTTGGTTATAGAGCGAGGTTCAGGAATTTAAAAGGTAGTCATTCTTGTCACGATTAGAAAATTTACATGACTTCATTTGAATTTGAAGATTTCTAACCATAGAAAAATATTTTTTTTAATCATCTTATCACTTCTTTTGTATTAGAATAATAACGCATGTAGTATTTAATGATTGGTAGCCAAGAAAAAAAATGTTGAAGGCATCAGTTAGACTTTAGGTCGTATGTCGACCTGATCGATTCGAATTTTATAACTATAGTTGAATCTTGATGATATTGGCTTGAGATTTCACTGAATTTTAACTGAATTAGGCTTCTTCTTTCTTTCTGTTGCAACGAGCAAGATTGTTTTTTCCGATTAAAAAGTTGCTGATTAGAAAACTAGATGCCAATGTAACTACAAGCTTGAATATTCTATAACCATTGCAGATATGCATTTGACTTTGACAAGGTAAACGGTGATGAAGTCAGACCAAGGGGATACCTTAGAGTATAAGGACAACTCTTCAATATTTAATAAGTTATTATAGCTAGACACCCAAGTGCATGTATTTTACATATTAACTTAAAATGTGATTCAGTGACTAACAAGAGAATTGTAATACCAAAGCAAATCTTCATGAAATCTTTACAATTTCCAAGAAGTTACAAACTTGATTGATTGATTAGGAAGAAAAAAATATAAAATATAAAAAAATCATCCAATAGGATATTCTTTCATTCTTTCTTTTTACCTTAATTATAGACTCATATTCATTGCAAACTTGATTGATCTTCCAATCCCAACAAACCTTATAAGTAAGAGATGCAGTCATTCAAGCTTCAACCAAACAAACTGGAATCATACAACACAACAAGATGAAGAAAATCCCTTCGAAGCCTTTTCTCTCTTTGGTCTTTTTCTTTCTTTCTTTAAAGATTTGGTTCATAGAAGTGCTGGTAGCCCAGAATACAGCAACAATTCCAGTGAATGTAGGTGTGGTTCTTGACTTGGAATTTTCGGGTGGTAATATTGGTTTGACATGCATCAACATGGCCCTTTCAGACTTCTATGCCAGTCATAGTGACTACAAAACTAGATTGGTCCTCACCACCAGGAACTCCGGGAACGATGTTGTTCGTGCAGCTGCAGCAGGTTCTCTCTCTGATCCCAGCTTTCTCTCAAACTGTTGATTTGATCTAATATTGAAAATTTACTCTCTTGTTTTAAACTGATGATCAACATACTTATGCATACAATTCAATAGTAAAAATTTATTCACCCCGTGATGTGATCATGAGCCCTGCAACTTCCTTTAGCTATGATCTAATTAGCATTACTACTGACTATAGCAGTGGGGAAAATTTAATGAAATTAAGGATTTCTCATGAATACTTACCACATTATAGTATTATAAGGAGAGTCAAAAGTCATCCAAAAATTGTGGACTTGTGGCTAGCGTCCTTCTAAAAGTCATATATGTGAGCTGTACTCTATGGGACATGGTTTGTTATTCTTTTTTACACTTGTGGCTAGCTTCCTTCTAAAAGTCATAAATGTGAGCTGTACTCTGTGGGACATGGTTTGTTATTTTTATTTTGTTTTTACCCAGTGGGATGGTTATATGTGCAAAAAAGGTAGAAGGTGTGAATTCTAAATTTACATTTTTATTTTCTAAAAAATAATTATATTGTCACGACATGAACTCTAAGTTCATGGCCAGCAACACAAGAGCGGTGCTATGGAGAGTACACCCCACCTACGCTTAGCCTTTGAACAAACATACATATCATAATATATATAGATATATATATATATATATATATATATATATATATATATATATAATTCACTTAGCATTTCATAATCTTTCAAATATTCCTCAAAATCAATAAAACAATTAATAATTCAAAATACTTATTACATTAAATAAAATTCAATCTTTGAAAGAAAAATCTAAACTTGAATGAAAACAGCGTAATAGTTGAGCGTCTAAAATATCAAATCTCAAAGAATAAGAAAAGCCTCGTGGAAGCAAGTAAAGCATACCAACAAACAAAATAGCAAGAACTCTAAATTAAAGGTCAACCTGCTAATAGAAACTAAGAACCTGAAATAATATTAAAATGAAGGGGTGAGTTCAACCAACTCATTAAGGGAATAATAATATTTAATATATATTTTAGTTATTTATAAGTACAAGGATAGAAAGCGATAGACACACACACGTGCATTAAGCATAAAGACACACACACGTGCATTAAGCATAATAGCGTATGGTAATGGAATATATGTCAGAGATTAGACAAAGCCATTGGCTTAGATAACAGACGAAACCCTAAGGTTTCAATAACAAACAAGGTTTTACGGCCCTGATCATTGTAAGAGAATCAGTCGCCACATGCTGGTGCCTCTTTCACCAGCTAGGTATACAAAATACTATGTGCACAAAGACTAACTACTCTTCATTAGCATAGAGCTACTGACAAGTATATTGATATTAAGACATAATAGATACTCTGATAATTATTAAAGCAAACGAATATCATATCAAATATAATTTATTTCTACATAATACGAGTGAAAAATCAAAAATACATGAGTACTCAAATAATAAAGAAATATATAAATATTCAAGAATTAATCAATTGTACTCGTCGTATAATCAACATACATATATTATTTATATTACATGCATATTAAAGATTATGTCACTCACTAGGAAAACAAAAGCAAAAGACCAATGGATGTAGAACCAAAGACTATGTATTGAAGATCGTTACGAGGAACATCGATAGAACCTATAACAATGTATTGAAGACTAACTACTCTTCATTAGCATAGAGCTACTGACAAGTATATTGATATTAAGACATAATAGATACTCTGATAATTATTAAAGCAAACGAATATCATATCAAATATAATTTATTTCTACATAATACGAGTGAAAAATCAAAAATACATGAGTACTCAAATAATAAAGAAATATATAAATATTCAAGAATTAATCAATTGTACTCGTCGTATAATCAACATACATATATTATTTATATTACATGCATATTAAAGATTATGTCACTCACTAGGAAAACAAAAGCAAAAGACCAATGGATGTAGAACCAAAGACTATGTATTGAAGATCGTTACGAGGAACATCGATAGAACCTATAACAGATACAGAAAACACTAAAAACCAACTCAGAGAAAAATAACATAAAAGATTAAAACTCTAATCTTAGAGACTAAAACGTAATTATAAAGCGGAACTGATTCACATAATTGATCCTGAACATAACTCAAACTAATTGAACCTAATAGATCTGATTAACCCCTACTATTGGGTCAATCAGTTGATCAAAAAGACCAACCGGTCGATTGCCACCACAAGCAACCGGTCGGCCGGTTCATACCAATCAGACAATTAATTAATCAGGATTTCCAGAATCCCGATCTATTAATCTTTAATGTTACATATCCCTATAAACAATTAAGACCCATAATCTTAGTTATCTAATCAGTTCATTTTAAGCCAACTAACACCCTAAAACATTAATTAAATCCCTTAAATTATTCAATCATCAAATCATAATAAAAACCCTAATCTTTTCTTTAATCCTTACACCAACAATTTCGTAATTGAAAACAATAAGGAGGAACATATTACTTGTTTCTTCCATCCTTCTTGAAACCAAAACTTAAGTTCATATATAACTGATTTCCTTGGTGTTTTTCAAGATAAAATTCACTATAAGGGAGAAAAAAGGAGAAGATGAAAAACAAATTCATTATGTTAGTTTGGGTTGGGTTTGAGCTGAAGTTTGGGCTTAGGTCTAGTGAGCCAAGAATATAGGTCTTACATATATGGTGACCCTCCTCAAGAGAATTTCAACACCTAGATATAGGCAAGAAAACCTATATCTACTATAAAATGACTTAAATTTCAAAGGCATAAAAGGAAATTAAAACAGTATAAAAAATCCAAAAATTCATATGAAAAGTAATAAAATTGGTCCAAATAACAATTTATAGGCCTAATTTTGGGATATCCAATGATTTGATTAGCAACAAAATAGTTTCATGTAGAAAAACTACTTGTAGAATCTCTTAGAAAAATTTGAACTCGATTCAACAGTCAGATCTCCCGTTATTGCAATTTTAAGCTACTAACCTAGTCTGACATGATTATGTATTCTCTTGAACCTAGACCTATTTCATTAATCCGTATATAAAAGCATGTGTTAAACCATCTACGTAGATCTGATCCCTACATGAATGCTCGTAACCTCCATGAACAAAAACAAAAGAAATGGAAAAGGAATACCTTTTGAGCATAGATGTGAGTAAGAATAGCACCCCAACCTTCATTAATGTAACTGAGTTGAACTATTGATGATCCGAACAACACAAACTATGGCCTCTTCAGTCCTACCATCTTTGTTTCTCTTGAAAACTCTCTCTGGCTAATCTCCCTCTTGTTGGAAGTGTGTGTAGTTGGGATTGAAGAGTTAATTAGAGAGAGTTTGTCTCCTTCATTCCAACACACACGTGCATTAAACATAATAGCATATGGTAATGGAATATATGACATGGATCAGACAAAGCCATTGGCTCAGATAACAGATGAAACCCTAAGATTCCGATAATAGACAAGGTTTTGCAACCCCAATCACTATAGGAGAATCAGTCGCCATAGGCTGGTGCCTCACTTACCAGCTAGGTATACAAAATATTATGTACACATGGATTAACTACTCTCCATTAGCATGGAGTTACTAACAAGTATATCGATATCAAGACATAATAGATAATTATCAAAGTAAATGAATGCCATATCGAATATAATTTAATTCAACAACATGCGAGTGAAAATCCAAGAATAGATAAGTACTCAAATAATAAAGCAATATATAAATATTCAAGAGCTAATCAATTGCACTCATCGTATAATAAACATATATATATATATATATATATATATATATATATATATATATATATATATATATATATTAAAGATTATCTTACTCACCCAGAAAACAAAAGCAGAAGACCAATAGATGTAGAACCAGAGACTATGTACTGAAGATTGTTACGAGGAACGTCAGTAGAACCTATAACGGATATGGAAAATACTCAAAAACAACTCGAAAAAAAATAATATAAAAGATTAAAACTCTAATCTTAGAAACTAAAACATAATTATAAAGTCGAATTGATTAACTCAATTGATCTCGAACATAACCCAAACAATTGAACCTAATACACTCGATTACCCCCTAGTATTGGGTCAACTGATCGATAAAAAGACCAACTGGTCAACCAAAAAGACCAATCGGTCGACTGCCACCACAAGCAATCGGTCAGTCAGTTCATACCAATCGAACAACCGGTTGATAGGGATTTTTAGAATCTCGATCTAACAGTCTTCAATTCTACATATTCCCATAAACAATCAAAACCCATAATTAATTCCAGTCATCTAATTAGTTTTTTTTTAAGCCAACTAACACCTTAAAATATGAATTAAATCATTTAAATTGTTCAATCATCAAATCATGATAAAAACCTCATACTCTTCTTTAATTCTTATACCGATAATTTCCTAAACGAAAACAATTAGGAGGGAGTTACTTGTTTCTTCCACCTTTCTGGAAACTAAAACTTAAGTTCATAATTGATTTCCTTAGTGTTTTTCGAGAGAAAAGTCATCATAAGGGAGAAAAAAATAAGAAGACGAAAAACAAATTCTTTGGCAACCTTCTCGTTGAATACCTAGGTTAGTTTGGGTTGGCTTAGAGCACTGAACTTTGGGCTTAGGTCTGATGGGCTAAGAATATAGGTCTTACATATATGATGACCCTCATCAAGAGATTTATAAGACTTTTAAATAGGGAAGAAAACCTATATCTACTATAAAACAACTTAAATTTTGTCGCACCCAACATTGCGGCGGCCTTAAAACTTTAAATTAAATCTTTGGAAAGAACGGATTTCTGGCATCCTGTTCTTTAATGGGGATATTCTTTGTTTAAGGAATCGCCACCTAGTATTATGGTCACTAGAAACGCTAACTGGTCAACAGAGATTCTATGATACGAGACTTGTTACGTAAAAGGGAAGATATTATCACCCCTTAAACGTCCTGCCTAAAGCAGGCTGCATTGCTGATCTTTGTCATTGATTGCTAACATTTTTTGTTGGTTTATACTATGATTGAGTGCATGTAATATTCTTGACTCTGGCGTCAGTGAATATTCAACTACGGATATTTCCAACTCTAGCGTTCATAAATATTACAAAGGTATCAAAATAAATAAATTTAAATCGTCATTTTTTTTCCTGACTCTGGCGTCAGTGAATAAACAAATATAAATCAATTTCTTTTGTTCGCATACGCATTATTTTTATTTTTATGTAGCTAAATAATTAAAAAAATATACAATAAAATAAAATAAAATAAATTTACATTAGTATTTTTATTCCTGACTCTGGTGTCAGTGAATAAACCAATAAATTTATTTTATTTTGTATTATGTTATTTTTTTATTTTTTTGCACGCACATTTTATATAACTAAATAAAATACAATGAAATAAATTTGAATCGGTATTTTTATTTTGACTCTGGCGTCAATGAATAAATAAAAAAACAACAAATTCATATTTATTTTTTTTTTACATGCACAATTTTTATTATATATTTTTTATTTTTCTATTTTTTTGGGGCTGGGCTGAAATTAGTCACTAGCTCAAATTAGTACCAAGTAGCAGGCGTGCATGACAGCGCACGCCTGCTACAGAAACAAAAGAATTGTAAAAGTAAAATTCACTGCTATAGTAGCATGTGAATTATAATTCACAGCTACTGTAGCAAAGCAAATGAAATATAAGGCAACAGAGAAGAACGAAGGAACTTACCTGATGCGCGGAGACGAAGTCGAAGACGATGGTAATGGCGTGCTCTAGTCAATGCTTCTGTTTTTCTTCTCTGGTTTTCGAGTCCTTATTCTCTGATTCTTCCTTCCCCGGCCTTTGCTCTGTTTTTTTTTTTTGTTTCAGTCCCCTGTGTTATTCGTCTTCCACTCATTCTCTGTTTCCAGTGTTCTTCCTCCTGTTCGTTCTCCCTGTTTCGTTACCTGCCTCTCCGTTTTTGTCTCCGGTTCTCGACCCCTGGTTTTTGTTTCATTCTCCCTTGAGTTCTGTCTCTGGTTTTCTTATGATTTTTCTCCAGTTCCCGTCGCTGTGTTTTTTCTCTGTTCTTTCATTTTTTTTTCATACCCTAAGATCTGTATTTATAGTGTCAGAGTCCCTTCACGTGTGAAAAATCAAATTTCAATCAAACTCATTCTCTTCTTTGAAGTTTGAATTTGATTAAAAATCAAATTTGAAAGCGGATAACTATCATTATCTTAAAGACAAGGATTATCTCAAAGATAAAGATTATTTCGAAGAAATGGATTATCTTGAAGATAAAGATAGAATGACAAAAGTACATTGTAGTCTTTAATTTTCAAAAAAGTTGACAAATCACACTTTTCATCGAAATAAATCTCTGATCTTTTAATTTTTCATTTTAAACTCTGTAAAAATTAAATTAAAAGGAAATGGCCAAAATTGGGTTATGACAAATTTTAAAGGCATAAAGGAAATTAAAACGGTATAAAAAATCCAAAAAATCATTTGAAAAGTAATAAAATTGGTCCAAATAGCAATTACAAAGTCTAATTTTAGGATATCCAATGATTTTATCAGCGACAAAATAGTTTCATGTAGAAAAATTACTTGTAAAATCTCTTAGAAAAATTTAAGCTCATTTCAACGATTGAATTTTCTGTTATTAGAATTTTAAACTACGAAAATAGTCTACACGATTATATCTTCTCTTGAGCTTAGATGTATTTCAATGATCCATATATAAAATCATTTGCTAAACCATTTATTCCATACATGAATGCTCGTAACCTCCACATTTTATTACGAGCTTGACTTCATGCAAATATCCCACGTCACATCAATGAAAGAGGATGAGGCGGGCTGATTTTTAGGTTGCTGTTTCTTCTCGTTGTTTAGGAGGGGAAGGAGAACCCCAAATGCAAAGTACAATCCATTCCTTGCTTTCTCTGCATAACCACTATATTCATGATTTATCAGAAGTCTAATTTAATATAAAGTACAATATAATCATAATTAAGTCTCTATGATTAATCTTTACTGATTATTGAAAATAATTGATCTATACCGTAATTGCCTTCTTAATCCTTTTCCAAGTACAGCCCTGGACCTGATAAAAAATGTTGAAGTGCAAGCAATCATAGGCCCAACAACATCAATGCAAGCCAATTTTGTAATTGAACTTGGAGAAAAAGCTCAGGTGCCCATTATATCATTTTCTGCATCTAGTCCTTCTCTCACTTCCATCAGGAGTCCCTTCTTCTTCCGAGCTACCCAAAATGACTCAACTCAGGTGAATGCCATAAGTGCATTAGTTCAAGCCTTTGGATGGAGAGAAGCAGTACCCATCTACATTGACAATGAGTATGGAGAGGGAGTGATACCTTATTTAACTGATGCTCTGCAAGCAGTTGATGCTCGTGTACCGTACCGGAGTGTCATTTCTCCATCAGCCACTGATGATCAAATTGTTTCAGAGCTTTACAAGTTGATGACAATGCAAACTAGAGTTTTCATTCTGCACATGTTTCCATCTCTTGGCGCTCGGGTTTTTGCCAAAGCAAAAGAGATTGGCATGGTGAGTGAAGGCTATGTTTGGATCATGACTGATGGTCTAACAGCTGAATTTTTGAGTTCACCAAATGCTTCTGTCACTAATACAATGCAAGGTGCATTGGGTGTGAAACCTTATGTGCCAAGAACAGAAGATCTCGAAACTTTTCGAATTCGGTGGAAAAGAAAATTCCAACAAGATAATCCAGATATTGTTGATGCTGAGTTGAATATTTTTGGCTTATGGGCATATGATGCAGCAACAGCTTTGGCCTTGGCAGTTGAGAAAGCTGGAACTGCAAATTTAGGCTTCCAAAAGGCAAACGTTTCTAGCAATTCATCCACAGATCTTGCAACTCTTGGGGCGTCTTTAAATGGTCCAAACCTCGTTCAAGCTTTATCAAACATTACTTTCAAAGGTCTTACAGGAGATTACCTTTTCGATAATGGACAGTTACAGTCATCAGCTTTCCAGATAATAAATGTGAATGGCAATGGGGGAAGAGAGATAGGATTCTGGACATCAACCAAAGGGATTGTAAAAACGTTGAACTCAACAAATAATATGACTGCGTACTCAGGTTCTAACTCCGATCTTTCAACTGTCATATGGCCGGGTGATACAACTTCTGTTCCCAAGGGTTGGGAGATTCCGACGAATGGGAAGAAGTTGAGAATAGGAGTGCCTGTGAAGGATGGTTTCAGTGAGTTTGTGAAAGTAAAAAGAGATCCTAGTTCTAACACCACAACCGTCACTGGATACAGCATAGATGTTTTTGATTCTGTTGTCAAAGCATTGCCTTATGCTTTGCCTTACGAGTTCATCCCCTTTGCCAAGCCTGACGGCGAGCCAGCTGGAACTTACAATGATCTGATATATCAAGTGTACTTGAAGGTAAAACTTTCACCAACCTTTTCCTGTACTTGATCACACTCAGTTTTATATCTGAAACAAGATTTGGGACAGATTCATGCATGCAAATCTAATTTTTATTGATATCTTGTTTCTTTCGCTTGCTATCAACAGAATTTTGATGCTGTAGTTGGAGATACAACTATTGTTTTCAACAGATCCCAGTATGTTGATTTTACTTTGCCTTACACTGAAAGTGGTGTCTCCATGATCGTCCCTATTGTGGACAACAACAGCAAAAATGCATGGGTTTTCTTGAGGCCTCTGACATGGGATCTCTGGGTGACAAGTTTTTGTTTTTTTATTTTCTTTGGATTTGTGATCTGGGTTCTTGAACACAGAATCAATGAAGATTTTAGAGGGCCTGCTTCACATCAAGCTGGCACTAGCTTCTGGTTTTCTTTCTCAACCATGGTTTTTGCACAAAGTAATTTTCCTTTTCCTTTTCCTTTCCCTTTCCCTTTCCCTTTTGAAGTTTTCTTCTTTTTTTAACATATTTGTTTTAGTGTCTCAAACACCATTTTTTTTCAACTATGATTGCAGGGGAGAGAGTTGTTAGCAACTGGTCTAGAGCAGTGGTAATCATATGGTGTTTTGTTGTGCTGATTCTCACACAAAGCTACACTGCCAGTCTAACTAGTTTACTTACAGTCCAGCAGCTGCGGCCTACAGTTACTGATGTACGTGAGCTCATTAAGATGGGGGAGTATGTAGGCTACCAGGAGGGTTCTTTTGTTCCGGGAATCCTATCAGACTTGGGTTTCGACAAGTCCAAGCTCATTATGTATAATTCCACAGAACAATGTGATGACCTTTTATCAAAAGGAAGTGGAAATGGTGGTATTGCTGCTGCTTTTGATGAAGTACCATATATGAGGCTCTTTCTTTCGAAGTATTGCTCTAAATATGCCATGATTGATCCTACATTTAAAACAGACGGTTTTGGATTTGTAAGTTCATTCACCCCTCATTCTCCATTTCTCTTTATGCATTGTAAGTGCAAAGTTTGTCAACAACTGATAAAGACTGGCTTGCTGCTTTGTGTTGTGATTTTGAGGCCTTCCCTAAAGGTTCTCCTCTGGCACCAGATGTATCAAGGGCAGTTCTAAACATGACAGAGGGAGATAAAATGAAGGAAATCGAGAATGCTTGGTTTGGAAAACAAAGCAATTGTCCAGATTCCAGCACCTCGGTTACATCTAACAGCCTAAGTCTCAAGAGTTTCTGGGGCTTATTTTTAATTGCTGGAGTAGCATCCCTCTTAGCTCTCATTATATTCATGTTCATGTTTGTCTACAAGGAAAGGAAAATGTTGAGGCCTTTAAATTCCAGAATTTCCATAAGGAGAAAAGTCGGCAATTTCTTCAGGATCTTCATTCAGAGGGACTTAAAATCCCATACTTTCAGAAAAAGTGGGCTGAATGACTGCAATGGCACTAGTCTGCCTAGTATGGGTGCGCCGAGCCCATCGGCCTATTCAGTTCAAACTAGTTTTTTTCGTGGAGATGGAGATCAGTCTTCTACAGAGTTTGTTGATTCCAGTCCAGATAGGCAAACATCTCAAGCGGTAGTAATAAATATTGATCAACTTACAAGCCCAAATCAAGAAAGACTAGCAGCTTTTGAAGTTGAACATGATCACAATTGACTTTCAGATGATACCATTGACAGTTTGACACTGGGAAACTTATAAACCTGTAGATGTAGTTGTAGCATTGTAATATAATTGTAGGCCATCAGAGGCCTGGCAATTCATGGGAAAGTCCAAAGGAACATGCAGGAGGCAATACTATAGAATACATATTACTCTGTTTGATTTCCTCGTTTGTGACACTCGAACTTCAAATTTTAAATATTGAATTACTATATATAACATATTTATAGCTAGGTAGGATTAAACTGAGTTTCAGAATTATTAAATTATTATCACAAATTATAGATTTTCTTCAGCAATTTCCCAAGATATTGTGGAAATGCAAGCAGTTGCATACCTTGTTTGCGGCCACATAAATTCCAGACTTTCCAGAGAAATTATGTTGTGAAAACGAAAACAAAAGCATTATCCAAAATTAAGTTACCATGTTTTAAAGAAACCCCCCTCATATTTCCAACCATCTTCAAGTTTTTGTCAGGATTTTTATCAAATTGTTTGGAAACAAATTAGAGGATGAACAAAAGGTACCCTTCAATGCATATGTAGACACAATTTTGAGCACCTGAAATTAAACAAGCACGCGTGTACAAATATATGATTTTATTAAATATATGAATGGGTACAATCTCTACGTAATATATTCTTTAAAAAGAATATGACAATCCTCTGATTCTTCCCTTGGATTTGATGTATGGTGACTTGATTTATTTGAGTAATCAAGCTAAGATTTGTGCTTTGCAAGAACGCGAATTTGGGCGTGCATTGCGAAGCGAGATGTTGTGATTTGATGCTTTGAAGAGTACCTTGATTTGTCTTCAAAGTGTTGTTGAAGAACTCTTATAGGGCGTTTTGGCTTGATCCAACAGAGCTTCATTCTTGTTAAACTTCAAGCGTAGATGAAGGAGGCTTGAGAACTCTTTGAGAGAGAGCTTCCTTGCTTGAAGAGAGAGAGAGAGAGTCTTGAAGAAAATTTGTATCCCCTGGAATCCCCCTCTCTTTAGGTTGAGGCCCTCTATTTATAGAGATATGTAGAGACTCTCAGGTCCTTTTCCAATGCCACATGGCATAATTTTATTGATTGATATTTATTGACGGGATCTTGCATTTATGACAAGATATCTTGAATATCTCATCCCAAGTGTCAACTTTTCATTGGTCAAGAAATATATGAAGGCTCATTTATTTTCCATGTCATTTATTTCAATTTTATTTTATCCTTTCTTTTAAAGAATAAAATAACACATGGTAAAATTTGATTTGTAGAAAATTTATATTTCTACAGATGCCCCCTCAAGACAAGTTCACTTACTTTCGAAACAAGTGAGCATGTCTCGAAAAATATGATTGAGAGGGTTTTATATTTTCGACTAAAATTTGATTTGATTATATTAGATTTTCACAATAAATAGATAAATTTCATTGTGAAAATAAAATATAATAGTCAAAATTAGAAATCTATGACCAATCTTGATTGAAATTTATCAAATCAAAAAATAGAATATCCAAGTTCAATACCTCATTTGAAACTGTTGTATATTCAGGACCAAACAAAATTTTTCTTTATACCCGAAGAGCAACCAACACTTTAACCGGGCTGCAGGAACTTTTTTTTTTAACTGAAAGTGGTCACTGTAACTTCTTGTTTTAGAGATCTCATTGTGCTGAATCCATCGACGCAATCCATTCGTGATTCCGATCAACGGTTAGCAAGTTATGAATTATAAAAGTTGCAACTCCCTTTTCTCATTGCCATGGGAACCGTGCCCTCCATCCTTTATTAATTTCAACCTTTTCCTGAAAGAATGTCCAGACAGCAAAATAACTTTTCACGTAAATTGCTTTGCTTAATTGACTTTCTTTCCTGAATTAATTGATCAGAGTCAATCAAACAAAAGAATTTCCTGTACTGGAAGCCGCGTTCGCTCTCACAGAATAAGAAAGATCTGTTGTTTTAGATTAGGAAAGAATTACTGAGGCGGCTATAAAAGAGAATTATGTTTCTCTTGTGTGTACCAAATAGCGCAGTGCAGCCTCGCAATTCTTCCCCCTTTTTCGTCAGCACAGCCTCCACCAGTCCTAGCAGGTATGCATGGGTCTTCAGTATTTGTTTTGCAAATTTTTTTTTGTAAGCAGAGCACAATTCTGAGTTGTGCAGGTGAAATAATCTTTAAACTTTTAACAAAAGCTCATGATGATAGTAACTTAAACTTCTCTCTTTTATAATAAAGACCAGTAGTGGAAGAGAAGATAGGGAAA
>Ga0325402_1003025_pt1 | contig 14983 bp, 10 predicted proteins | sample PopdelMetagenome_22_FD_207212 | JGI IMG/M metagenome (GOLD analysis project Ga0325402, IMG submission 207212) | Populus deltoides microbial communities from Bellville, Georgia, United States - Xylem-PdKOR-R3 | ecosystem: Host-associated > Plants > Phyllosphere > Stem > Wood/Secondary xylem... | reverse complement strand
TGACACTTGCAAGACATGCCAACTTTAACTCCATTTGCTATGGTGTAAAGGGTATAGCTAGTCTTGTTGCTCACGCCTTGCTGGACCGAGATAGCAAACAAAGCCTTGAAAATCAATCTATGAAGTGCATATGAAAATCAATGTGGTTCATTTAAGCTTGTTTTTGCCTTGTTAAACTATACATTCCATAAGCACGCCTTCAACACTGAGATGTGAATCCTGAGTGTTATACTTATTCCAATGAAGTTTGATAATGGGACGTCCTCATCGTACTCAGGCTATGTTTGTTTTTTAAAATTCACTTTTTAAAAAATTATTTTTTAAACTTTCATGTTTTTGTTTGTCATTAGAAAAATTAATCAACGGAAAACACTTTCCAGTCAAAGCAAAATTTGGCTTGGTTTCCAGGAAAGTGTTTTCCTGAAAAACACTTTCTGAAAGTTGTGAAAAATTTAAAAATATCATTTTATTTGCTGATTATATCAAATTTGGTCCTCAAACTTTTGATTGCTATATATATTTTGTTTTGAATATTTATTTTTCAATTTCATCTCTTAAAATTTAATTTTTATATTAACTTTGGTCCTTATTTTTATAATTGTTACTTGCTTTTCCCTTATCATTTTTTTATTGAAATTTTTTAAGTATCAAATTTGGTCCTCATTCTTTTGATTGTTACTTATTTTATTTAAAATAATTTATGAAATGTTAATTATTATTATTATTTTAATTTCTTCATCTTTTATTTTTTAGATTTGATCTCTATTATTTTGATTATTATTTATTTTATTTGAGATAATTTATGAAATTATATTTTTTTTCAATTTCATTCTCATTCAACTTTTTAATTTGTAAGATTTGTTCCTCATTATTTTAATAAACTTGAGAAAAATAAAATATTAATAAGTTATTTTCCAGCTTATTTTCCATGACATAACCAAATACTGGAAAGTGTTTTCCAACTTATTTTCCATTACCTACCAAACATAAGAAAATAATTCACTTTCCCGGAATTCACTTTCCCAAAGGAAACTACTTTCCAGGAAATAAACGGGGCCTCAGTTCAAGAAAGAAAAGTTTGGGGATTGTTTGCTATATTTTTGTTTCCATTTGAAAATAAATTATCAAAACTTGTTTATTTATTTTTAATAAAATGAAAACTAGCAATGAGTTATAAAGACAAAGTTAATGATTTTTTTAATATTTTACTAGTAGAAAATTGATAAATATAAATGAAAATACCAACATAAACAATTATGTCGGTAAATTACGATGACATTAATCAACGAGCTACCCATCGCTATGTCCTTCGGTATATACCGACGAAAATTGTACGTCAATGTATACCAAGGAAATTACAGTTGAAAAAGAAGAAATGAAAAAAAAATGATGTGTAATTTTACAAATGGTATTACCGACGAAATAAAATCGTCGCTAATATATATCAGTAAAGTTGCCAGTAAGATTTTAGTTATGACCTAACAAGCAACCCTCCTCTCCCCCTCCTTCATTTCCTCATCTTCTTTTTTTTCTCTACAAATAATAGTAAATCCCCCTCCCATTTTATCACAAATAAAACTCTCATCACCATAAATCCGACCACCCCAACACTCAGTCTGTTAGCATTCGTGTTTTGGTTCAATTTTTTTAGAATTCTCCACATCAAGTAAGCAAAACTATCCATTTTTTGTTTTAACTCATTTTTAAAATGTTAATTTTTATAGCATTTTGATGTAGTAAATATAGTTTGTTTGTGTGTTTACTTGTTTTATAGCTTTTACTTTTTCCATAGAAATTTGTTGTATGAATTTATGATTTGTACATGTTAGGTTTTGTTTGAGATTTTAAAAAATTGTATTTGTTTGTAATTTGATGAAATTGATTTTAATTTTGTGACTTAGGTGTTTTGTAATGAACTAAATAATGGATTATTTAATGGGTAAATTTTATATTTTGTTAATTTATTATTAAGTTGATAATTTCAGTAAATGTGGAGGAACTTGAATTTTTGTAGAAAAATGATGATGAATTAAGGGTACTATTAAAATAAATTAAATAAGTTTGAGTTAAACCAATGCTAGCTAATTTATTTAGTTCACATAATTAATTAATACATGTTGTCATCAATTTTCTATATAAGTAATGGATGATCATTTTTTGGTGTATTAAGTTTCACCTAAAAGGTTGCGCATGATGGATTATTGTAGTGGGGTTGAGGGTATTAACTACGCATTATCTAATTCGTGAAATATTAGTGGAGGTGGTATTAAATTTTCATGTAAAAGATGGTATAATTAAAAATTTTCTCGATCCAGATGTTGTTATGATGCATCTTCTATAAAAAAAGTTCATAGAGAAATATTTATGTTGGTTTGTACATGAAAAACCATATGTTTTTTACGAGACCATGGTAGAAAGAATGGTTGGGTTAACCTCTAGTTCTAACAACGTGCATGGAGTTGTAGATGATAATAGTAATCATTATAAAAGTATGGTTTTGAATGTGCTGAGAATGAATTAGGGTTATACAACTGAATGTTCAATCGTAAATGAAGAACCAAATACAGATGCGACCTGGTTTTTTAATCTTTTGAAATACTCGGATGAATCATTATAGGATGGGTGCACAAATCACAGTAAATTATCAATCATTGCACAGGTTTTCACCATCAAGTCAGATCATGGCTGATGGAGGCCAATAATGACAAAATCATTGAATGAGCGATAAATATTTTACCTAAAGGGAATAGGCTGAAAGAAAACTTTTATGATGCTAAATCCATAATGAAATCCCTTAGCCAAGGATACAAAAAATTTGACATATGTCCAAACTTTTACATGTTGTACTACCTTGAAAATATAGATTTGACCGAGTACATAACCTATGGGCATGCTCTGTATAAACTTAGAACTGGAAGGGGAAGGACTCTTGTCATACATAGAAAACTTAGATATTTCTCAATCACTCCTAAACTGCAAAAGTTATTCATGTTTTCATAGACTGGTGAGCACATGACATATCATCATTCGCATGATACGATGGATGGAGTCGTAATGCACCCCTTCCAATGGCGAGGCTTTGAAACATTTTAATAGGGTACATCCTCAGTTTTCAATGGAATCACGGAACATATGTCTTGGGTTATGTATAGACAAATTGAACCTATTTGAGTTATTTGTTACTCTTTATTCTTGTTCGCCGATAATACTCACAGTTTACAACTTGTCATCGAGGATGTACATAAGGCTGGAGTTCATGTTTTTATCTATAATCATACTCGATCCTAATAGTCCAGGTAGGAATATAGATGTTTGTCTTCAATCGTTGATTGATTAGTTAAAACAACTGTGGTTATTTAGGACTCTGATTTATGATGTCTTGAGGAAAGAGAGTTTTTAGATGAAGACAACTTTGATGTGGACTATCAATGATTTCCTTGCGTATGAGATGGTTCCTGGCTGGAGCACGAATTAAAAATCAGCATGTCTATATTACATAGAAAATAACAAGGTCTTCACCTTCATGGATAGTGGTAAAGTATCTCCTTTTTTGTTGTCATTGATGGTTCTTGCCAGCCGATCACAAGTATAGAAAGAATAGAGAAGACTTATGTAACATCCTACGATTTTCCACAATCACACATGTGAAAATTTGAGTAATTTTTTTTTTTGAAACACAACCGCATATGGAACTCATTCCTCATCCAAATAATTAAAATGACATAATAGAAATTTAATGCTACCTCACATAAAATATATGTAACTAAATTAAATCAACATGCTAATAAATTCCTTCATTTACAAAAATGACTAAATTGAATTGATTATAATATTTAAATTCCTTTATGACATGACTTTAACAATTCAAATAAAATACCTTAAGGCATAAAAAAGAATAGAATATAATTTACAATTATATTCCTTTTCAAAATTACATGTTAATGTTATCATGATTACATGTTAATGTGTCGAACTTGAAAATTAATTTAATATTAATTTGCATGAAAAATAAAGTGACAACATAACAAATAACAATTTAATTGAACTACTATTCCCATTTATAATTAAGTTACCGAATAACTTAATTAACTTCCTTCACGAACAAGGAGAATTCTTACGACCTAACCTTAGTTGGAAACCCCTAATTCAGGTTCCAACACTCGTCGCCCAAACCAAGGCACATTTCCAAAAACTAAGGAATTTATTTATCCAACCTTCCAAAATAGGGCACTAATCCAAAATAATTATATATTTGGACAATAAAAGAAATTCATCTAACATGTATCTAAACAATTCTAAATAGAATTTAAATGTAAGGTGTCGAGTACCTATCTGAAGTTCGGGCATGGTATACAAGATCATATCTCGGTGCTCCCTCAACAATCTCTCCTATATCAACAACCCATCATCAATTTCTCATTTGGTATCTTATCTTTCAAGCACAATGTATTTCATTAAATCAACCACCTCAATTAATTTTTTTAATTTAAAAAAATACATGTTTCCTTTAAATTTTAGTTAACTATCTCATGGCAAAAAGTTAATAACCAATCTAGCATGATTCCTATACACAACACTCCACAAATAAAATCCACCAAGCAAAATCCATAATTTTTTTCCTATTTAGCCGTAACATCCAAAGGATACGAGTGGGAATTTTCTTTGAAAAATCAAACAACTAAAACATGTACCAACATTTAAACTACTCAATAACAAAACAATATTAGTAATCAAAATCAATTTTTATCAATTAATCCTTCCTTAAAATTTGTTATTTTGACTGAATATGTCCATATAGGTGGGGGGGTATATTTTCCTTTAATTTTTTTTTATCACAATTAACCCATAATCAGATCATCAATTGATCACACTAATACATTATAACCAAGATTCTATAACAACAATTCCTTCCTTTATTTTTCCCTACATTGCCAAAATCATAAAGAAATAAAAGGATAAATTTTTCCTTTCCAGTTTACTCAATTCATTCACATAACCTTAAACATCATTAAATTACACAATTTCAAAATCAAGTATCAATTCTTAAAAACCTTAACTTCCATAATGCTAAATAAAACCTTAATATGGCACAAAAGGAATTATCATATAATTCATCGAATTAAGACTTGACTTATTGTTTATTCATGTACCATAACAACATTCAATCTCAATTTCAATAATCTAAACACCCTATCATGAAAAATCACACTTTCATCCTTACTGAAAGTCTCGAAACATCACAATACAATCAAACACAACAAATTGAATGGCTACCCACTATTTTTCACACATTTAAGCATCCGTAAACCTTAGGAACACTATTCTAATCCATTTAAGGTATAAAACCCTAAGTTCTATAATACAATTCTACATAAATTCATGGTCACTTCATGACATAATCACATTCTGTCTTGATAAACTTATCTCACAAGAAAATTGAAGGATTAAACAAGGAAAAATTAGGATTTCCTTACCTCTTCTTTTTAACCTTCAAGAACCCCTTTTCTTCCAAGCTTTAAGCTTCACTAATTCACCCCAAACTTGTGTTTAATCCTCGAAGAACCACTCCTAACACCTTAATCTATTCTCCCTCATATGTTTTAGTAAGGTTTTTCAAGCAAAAGATGGAAGAAAACCCTCCCCTCCTCTTTATCTCTTTTTCCTCTCTTATTTCAGTCATGGCTGCTAGAAACAACCTCTTATAAACTAAAATTTTATTATTTACAAATTTTCCTTCATTTAATGCTCCTAGTATGATTTTTTTTTCTGTGTTTCTACCTTGTTTTCTGCTTATTGCAAGTCCTTCTCAAACTCTAAAAAATTTGAAATTTTAAGCCAAATTAAGAAAACATATTAGGAGATTAGGCTAAAAGTGTTAGCTAAATCTGACAATTAGGCTAAAAGTGACGCATTTTAGCGTAAAACTTGTTAATTCGTGATTTTTCATCAAAAATCTGAATTTACTTTTTTCCTTATTGCATAAATCATACCAATTATTTTACTCAATTATAGAGACCATTTTCTTATCTCAAAAATATTTGTTTTGTATTTTTACCATTTATTTTCTTTACGGACTTATTATTGTTCCTTAGTAACGTTACCAATTTTTAACCAGTGCTTACCATAGTTTTGAAACTCGGCCCGACCCGGCGGATCGCACGGGACCCGGCAAATCCGGGGCTGGAACTAGGTTGGGTTTAAGAAAAAATAGAGAAAGGCAAAACTTGGGGTGACCTGGTTGATCCAGTAAGATCCGGTCAAAAACTCGGTTGCAATCCATTGACTTTTATTTTTTTACTAAATTGACGTCATTTTAATAAATAAAAAATAATTGACCTGGGCGACTCGATGACCCGGTCAAAACCCGGATTCTGGGACTTGAACCAGGCCGGCCACCGGACTGGGTTTAAAAACAATGGTACTTACACCAACACTTTTTTTACAATTCTTTCTTAAGTTTTATTCTTTATTTTCACTATAATTCCCAGGAATTATTTTTTTCATTCTTGAGACATATTTATTTAAAATTTTTCTTCCATATTCTTTTATCCATCAAGACCTGTTACCAATTTCACCATCATTATAAATTTTAAACTAAACTTATAATCCTCATTTTAACTTCAAGAATACCTTTTAAATTCATTTATGAAGGTCCTCTTTTCGATTACGCTCCTTATAGTTAAATGTGTGTGTATTTATTTATTTATTTTCTTTTTATCCCAAGTTTCTATTGCTCGTAAAGTTATTTATTACATTTGGCCCTATATTTATGTGGGGGTTCACAACTTCTTTGTTAATAAATTTGAAAGGAATATAGCACCACCAGAATCATTGGGTGAAGAATTATATGACATGATATCATAGTATGATGACATTGTTTTTTGTTTTCATTCCAGTAAGCAGAAGTTTCATGGTTTTGGTGTGACCCATAATTGGATACAATGAAGTATTTTCCATGAGATTCCTTATTTGAAAACTAATCTATTTCGCCATAATCTAGATTTTGTTTATCTTAAAAGAACGTGTTTGAAAATATTTTTAACACGGTGATGGACATGAAGGGGAAAACAAAGGACGACATGAAGGTTAGAATGAATATATCTTTGTTTTGTCATCATAAAAATATAGAGTTTATTTATTATGGGTCACAAAGCCCAAAGCCAGCTTCTCATTGGACAATAATGCACATTATTTGTCTATTGATAGCTCAAGAATCTGTGTTTTCTTGATGGACATGTTTTGAATATATCTAGATTGGTGATTTTAAAGGATTCATATTATATGAAATGAAGAGTCATAACTGCCACTTGTTTATACAAACACTCATTCCACTTACTTACTAGGATTTATTACCATATAAGATATGAGATGCACTCACGAAGATCAATTATTTTTTTAGAGATATATGTTTTAACATGTTATATACCCAAAACATTGAGAGGCTTCAAACGAATATTGTCTAGACAATCTGCAAACTTTAGATGATATTCCTTCTATATTTCTTCGACTCAATGAACCATCTACCTATACATTTACTGTTTGAGGCAAAAGTTGGAGGCCCTATCCAGTATAGATGTATGTATTCATTCGATAGGCTAGGGATTACACATGCATCTTAATTGAATTTCTATTGTCTTTTTTAAAATTTAAAACATTTATGTAATTCCATGCAAATACTTATTCAACCTTAAGAAAAAAGTTAAAAACAAGACATATATTGAGGCCTTGATATGTGAGGCTTGTATTATTGAAGAGATCTCAACATTTATTTTGTATTATTTTGAGCATTACTTGAAAACAAGAATCAATCGTGTTTCAAGACATGATGATGGTGGGGAAATGTCTTTAAGTGAGAATTTGTCAAAATTTTCTCATCCTGGATGACATGTACTAAAAAAATATAATAAGGGGAAGATATTTGATAAAAAATGAATTTAGTCATGTACATAATTATGTGCTATATACAAAAAAATTTGTATGTCTCATAATACTTAATTTTGTTAAACCTCCCTTTAATTATTAATCATTGTAATCTTGTATCTAGTTTGTCAATTGGAAGAGAATGCTAGTGATAGTTTGAACTTACAATGTCTGGATCTTAAAAGTAAAGTAAAGTGTTATAATGAGTATTTTGTCAATAAAAATACATATAAAAATGAAGTTTATGTTAAGGGTTCGACTTCTAATGAGTCTAAAGTTGAATGTTATGAGAAGTTAGAATAGGTGATTGAATTGCAATTCATAGCGAGCAAAATAAAGTCTTTTTATTCAAAATTTATTGGTCAGATGCCATCGATAGAGGAATCAGAGTAGATCTTTATCATGGTTTAGTCGAAATTAATACAAAGACTAGAATTCATGACGTCGACAATGTCTTTGTTTTGGTTAAGCAATGCCAACAAGTTTATATCACATACATTATTTCCTTTAGAAATAATCGTTCTAGGGTCGATTGGTTGTCTATTGTAAAAACTATACCCGGAAGTCATATCCAAGTTGTTTAGGATGGAAAAGATGAAGTAACTGCGGAAGATGATGTCTTTAAACTTGATAAGTTAGTTGATCCATATCAAGTTGCTCTATCCACTGACTTAGAAGAAATTTTAGATTTTCACGTCGCTAAGAATACTTTTGTTGATGTTGATGTTAAGGAGTTAAATGATATAGTGGGAGCCAGTAGACATACAGAAGTTGATAAAGATGATGGTATCGATGAGTAGCAATTCAATGTAGAAGATTATGGTGGACATGAGGATGATAAAATTAAAGAAGAAGAAGAAGAAGAATACAATTCCAATTCATTTATAAAACATCAATGTCTTATAAGTTGACTTTAATGTAATATTTCTGGTGTTCCTTTATAATGATGTGAATTTATTATTATATGTTACTGTGTAGTGATTTTACTATATTTGCAGGATGGATAGATATGAAATACAACAATGCAGAGGAAAATTTTATTTATACAGATGGAATCACCAACGGTTGTATATTACTAATATAATCACCAATGGATTTAATCCATCAGAAAGTTCTAGAGAGTTGGATAAAAATTACACCTGCATGCCACTAACCATTACAGACAGAATTACTAACGATCTTAATCCATTAGAAAGTTCTAGAGATTTGGATAAAAATTACATTCTCATGTCATGGACCTTTATAAACAACATCATCAACAGACTGAAAATTCTTTTGTTGATTTTGAGGAGGTTTTGGAAAATCTCGAGTTAAATTTAAATTTATTTTTATAGACAGAAAAACCGAATAAAGTTTAAAAAATAATAATTTTTTAATGATCGTCGATAATTTCATGTTTAAAAAAGCCCCAATTAAAAGACCAGAATCCTTAACTTTAGAAAAATAACCCATTTCATTTTCTTTCTTCTTACTCTCCCACTTACTTCTTCCTCTCTTCTCTTTTTGTCACTTTCATCTCTCCTTCTTCCCTCTCATTTCTTCTTCTTCATCTATCTCTAACTTTTCTATTTTTTTTATTGCTAGGTATATAGGTTAATTAATTGTTTTTTTTTTGGTTTTTTCACTCTCACTCTCTTCCCCTCACCCTCCATCAAGGTCTGTCTAAACCCTCCACGCCAGTAAGGAGAAAAGTTACAAGTAAATCTCTTTTTTTTCCTTTTTTTTATTTGTGATTGTGATTTTGTTTAAAATGTTGATGCTATTTTTGTATTGAAATTATGATGCTTGATAAATGCATTGAGGATGTTTTAACAAATATTAGCTTTTTTTTTTAATTCTCATTATGACTTTGTTTAAAATGTTGATACTATTTTTGTATTGAAATTATGATGCTTAATAAATGTATTAAGGAAGTTATAACAAATATGAGCCTTAAAAAAAACATGTCATTATGATTTTGTTTAAAATGTTGATGTTGTTTTTGTATTAAAATTATCATGGTTGATAAATGCATTCAGGAAGTTATAACAAATATAAGCCTTTTTCAAATAAAAAAAATAGTCATTGTGTTTTTGTTTAAAATATTAATGTTGTTTTGTTGTTACTAAGAAAATATAACACATAAACTATTATAAATTCTGATAATTCTAATGGATTTTTTTTGTGTTTCTTTGAGATTTATTGGAAGTATATACTGAAAAATGAAAATCTCATTATCTATATATACCTTAATTTGCTTTCTGTATTTCTATTTTAAAATTGTCTTTGTGCTAAAGATTTGTGGGTGCTTTATAAATTAGGTTTATATAGAAAATGTGAGGAATTGTGTATGTTTGAATGTGAATTTTATATGTTAGGAAGTATTTTATTTATATATATGGTAGGAAACTACAAATTTAATATTCAAAATAGATTTTAGAAGAATTGTTGTAAATCGATAGAAACAATTGTTGTTAATAAAATCAACTAGTTTGTGGCTACATATTATTTATGTGTATTTGCAGGTCATAAAATTATGGGTAATCTCTCATATAAGGAAGGTGCTGCCAATTTTTTTTTACCCTTTTAAATTCTTTAATTTGTGTGGATGTCATGGGGTAAGTTAGTAGTGCATCGTACGGATATGAGCGATGTTATTTCTTCTAGTAGCTCTTTTAATGATCATGAATCGCTAGGTTTCGACCATGAATGAGCACCTGAGGCACAAACTCGTCAAGTGCAATGCCATCTCATAGAGAAGGGGTTCATTTTGAGCAGGATGTATATACTGGGAATGAAATTTTAAAAAAATTAATTTCAATTAACGAATGGAATTTCAAGTTTACAAATGTAGAGGTTGCTCGCATGATTACATCTACGATATTATCATTGATGTAAATGTTATTGTTTCAGTGGAGTCAAATTTCTAAAAATCCTAAATGAAAACCTATGATTGATGCATGGTTCAAAAAGTTAAAGGTTAGTATAAATTTAAACATATTTTTTTTATTATGTTAATTCAGATAGTTTTTTAATTTTAATGAACTAATTCTTTTACAAATTCGATATGCAAGGAAATTTTTTACTGGGATAAGGTTGCCAACATTGTTGTCGGGAGGGTTTAGGAGAGTCACAATGCAACTAGGTAAGATTGAATTCAAAATGTTGAAATTTTTATTTAAATGTTAAAATTTTATTTTTCATTATCTTAACCGATAATTCATTTCTATCATATAGGTTGCTTGATTCTTGGTACGAGGAGCAAAAACATTAAAAAAAAATGCTAAAGAAAGAGGTCTTCCAAGTTGGAGAGATGTGGTGGTTTGGAGTGATTTCAGACAACTGCACGTCTCGAAGGCGATATGGGCAAATTACATCTAGCACATGATGTCCGAGCATTTTGTGCAGCGGTTGTAGTTTGGAGTAGAGAACCAGAACATGGAGTTTCATGATTAAATTAATGCACACACTAGTGGATCCATTTCGTTTGTTTCGTATGCAAAACGGATGGTAAGTTTCTTTTTTATTACATCTATTTTTTTATTTTTTTTTTGTTTTATATGAAAATGTTTAACTAACAATGATTTTTTTTCAAGCTATGATGAAGTTTTTTTATAGAAACTCATATGCAAAAAGTTAACCATCAGAATGGGGTGTAACAGCTTGTAAATAGTTAGCTCAGAAGCTCATGTAAGTTGGATTTCAATAATCTTTTCTTAAGTCATTATTATTTTTAAATTTGCTGACTTGTTTTGTTTTAGTTTTTTCAGGAAACATATAACACCCGATTGCATGAGAGATACGAGGACGATCCTTCGACCCATATGGAACTCGATCTAGATTTGTGGTTAAAGGATGGATCATGCAGTAGACCCAATAGAAATTGGGTTTATGGTATCTCAAACACTATAATCGAGGATTTGTTGATGACTCATAGTATTTCAACTATTGGATGCTCGCAATCGGCTCTAAGCACTCAATCTCTAGAGTTCTAGACGTTTTTAAACTAAAAAGTTGAAGCTCGAATGACTCACTTTGCTGCTGAGACAAAACGACTTAGTGTTGAGATGGTTGAACTCTAGTGATTGTACATGGAGTTGGAATCATAAATGGGTGGTACATGTTGTTCACCTTATTACTTTCTTATCCTAGCGAAGACCTGTCTCCTTCTCCTCCTTTAACCTTTTTTTTTAATGAATTATATTCAAAATGATGAATTTTAAAATCTATAATAAACATTTGGTTTATTTTATTTTAATTTAATTCCTTTTAATTTTTTTCCACATAATTTATTAGTTTTTTTTAAAAAAATTAAACAAATTACTAACAGATTTACCAACGGACTAATTCTGTTGGAAAGTTTCAAAGAGTTAACAAAAAATTACACAAAAAATTACATGAAGTGTCACTTGTTATTGAAGATGGAATCACCAATGAAATAAATCTCTCGCAGAATCCCAAAAAGTTTAAAGAAATTTACAGCAAATGTCACTAACAACATGTACTCACTGACGGGTTAATTCCATGAGTAATATGAAAATAAATCATCAATGAAATTACAAATAGTATTCTTTATCGGTGATATACCATACTCACCGACGGTTTTATCGACAAAATGATGTAGATAACTTTTTTTGTTTGGTGCGCTTTTTTTGTCTGAAATCCATTAGTGGTTATATTTTTAATAACCTGAATTTTAACCCCTTGTTTTTTCTTAATATTTTCAAAATACAAAAAAAAGTAAAAAAAAAATGTTTACATATTTGCATCATTTCCAGCATTTTCGGTGTCTTTCAAAAGAATTAAAAATTAAAATTTCTTTTCAACGCGTTTAGCTTTTAATGCGTCATTTTCAAAATCGTTGATTTTTTCTTAACGAGTTGACGTTGACATTGTTTTTTTCAAAAAATAAAAATACAAAAAAAAATTATATTTGGATGAAAGAACGAAAATGCAAAGGAACAAAATGAGGGATCGAAGAGTTTTTGGAACCAAGCAATGAGGAGGAAAAAGACAAATTATTTTTCCTATAAATAGGTGGTTATCTCACACAAATAAAGAAAAGTGAGACGTACCTCTCAAGATCAGAAAGAAAAAAAACAATAAGACCTAAAAAAACCTTAGCATCCCTCTATTCTCCCACGCATAAAAAAAAACCTAGCCGCCACCTAACATTAACCAACACCCACTACCCTTCAGCCCCCATCCCACCATTGGCAGCTCACAATCTCTCTCTCTACACAGCCTCTGATACACTATCCATAACTCTATCTCACCACCATTTTCCTGGCTATGAACCACCATAAACAGCCTTCACTAACTGAAAATATCAACTTATCTTCCTCTTCCATAAAAATACCAAGAATGACCCTTTGCCTTTCTTTACTTGTTTTACGTCTGTCATGAGCTCCTCTACTAACAATCATATCCTTACCATCTTCTTTCACTTGAATATTACCCACCTCAACACAATCCAGCCACCAACTACCATCTTCAGCAACTAGCCTACTACCTTTTCCTCCATAACCACCACAAAGCTAAACCATAAACAGCCTTACTCCATCTTTTCTACCGCGTCACCTAAACAGCCCACACCTATAACTTTTTTCTTTCAGCCAAATACCATACCATCAAAACCTCACCTCTTTTGGTCGAACCACCCACGACAACAACTCTTATCCAGCAACTCTTTCACATATCCACCAAAACCAAACACCACCACACAACTCACATTCTCTCTTCTTTCCAATTGCCATCAGAAGCTATAGTGACAACCATACAACCTTTTTTTCCCTCTCGGCCAACAACAATAACATCAGGACAATAGCCTCCCTATGCTAACCTCCTCCTCACTAATTGCTCATCTCGATCACAACTACCTGAAGAATAATTAAAACCAAGAGGAAAAAAGAATCATATCTAAAAAAGAAACAAAAGTAAAAGCTATTGTTTGTGTGTTTTTCTTTGATATGTAGATGATGGTGTATGACATCGCTAGTACAGACGTGAAGAGGAAGAGGAGACCTGCATGATCCACCCATTTTTGTCTGCACTGATGATGGCGCATGAGACCCATACTCCATCACTGTTCCTGCAATTCTAAACGCTTCCCAGCATTGCTCTGAATCCTAGCAACTTCCCTAGATTATTTTGCGAATTCCAAAATATCCATTTTGTATATGTTTTATGTGTTTCATTTTAAAATTTTGAGTTTGTACTGTTTGTAAACATATAATTGTGGGGTGTATGAGTAAAATATAGTAAAAAAGAAGAATGTGTGTGTGTTGCATTTTCTTTTTATTATTTTTTTTCATTTTATGTTAAATAAATGATAGAAAAAAAAAAGATAGAACAGATAAAAGATAAAAAAAAATTAATTAACCCAAATGTTTTAATTGTATACTACCAAATTCTAAAAACATTTCATGCATACTTTCTAAAAAAAAATGCATTTTATCATGTTTTAAAAATACAAAATGAATATCGTAACTAGTTTATGATCATCCATTAAGATTTGGCCAAGATTTCAAAAATACCACCAAAATTAATTTGTTTAATTAATATTCGAGGTATAAATTTTACCACGTAATGTATACTCGTGATATTAAATTAAATGAATTAATAACAATAAATGTTAGGAATAAGATGTATCTAGCAAATAATCACAATGTTAAAATTTAAGCTTTAAAACAATTAGGATTTAACTCAATAAGGTAAAGATTTTTTCATGAATAGAGATTTGCTTTAAACATTGGGCAAAACCAACAAATCAAAACATAACTTAGAAAAACAATTAATCAATAACGTAACTTATTTTATGTAAAATACACTGATGGTAATGTGTTTTCTCCTAACATAATTAGTTTTTTTACTCAAATTTTCATGTATCATAATTTTTTTAATAATTATAATACTTGGTGATGATTCTTTCAAATCATAATTTTATGATTAAATTTTCAAGAGAAGCTCCGCCATCTGATGTTATGCATGGCTTGTAGATATTACATAAACACACAAAACTCGATTACGACGATAGATAAAGTTGAGATACTGTAGAGGTGTTACTCCCATTTGCATGTGCCCA
>Ga0325402_1003024_pt1 | contig 14984 bp, 10 predicted proteins | sample PopdelMetagenome_22_FD_207212 | JGI IMG/M metagenome (GOLD analysis project Ga0325402, IMG submission 207212) | Populus deltoides microbial communities from Bellville, Georgia, United States - Xylem-PdKOR-R3 | ecosystem: Host-associated > Plants > Phyllosphere > Stem > Wood/Secondary xylem... | reverse complement strand
ATTTTACAAAAAAAACAATATATATATATATATATATATATATATATATATATATATATATATATATATATAGCATTGCATTCCTTAAGTGTATAACACCTACCATGGTTAATGAACTTCTATTCTCATGTCTCAAGTGATACGATATTTGCCTCCATCCTTCACAAGAATTAGATCTTCATCAGTTTCTCTTTTTTCTTCTTCAATAATCTATAACATAAACACAAATTACCATTTTTATTTAACAATTAGGTATCATCCAACATTCCATTTATAATCTGACAAGTCAGTCATCCTGACAATATTAACACCACACAAGTAAGTTTAACTCAAGTTGTATATTCCAATTATTAGAAAACAAAACTAATGCCACTAGCCCATCACCGGGTAACTAGTTCCTCCGCCCATTTTATTCCATAATTTCCAATCAATATCCGCCTCTTCAAGGCCGAATGAATAATCCTATCAAGATGTCAATCCCCATTTCATTAATATTTTTAATTATTCCCTATCAGAAATATCATTATAATACCTCTCCCCTAAAACTTGGAAGGGAATGTTGACACTAATAAATTTTCATTAGTGTTATTAGTCTCCCATATCAGGATCGACTAATCAAGTTCATTCTAAACATCAAAATTAATACCACTAATTGATGTTATCGACTATTTCTAACATGAAATAGCCAATCAGATTTTTCTTTCCATAATATCTTGGAATATTTCCGGAAATGTTGATTTCAAGATTCTTGACATCATTAGCTTTCACTTCAGGAATAGCTAGTCAAGTTTCATGTGATTGCCGATATCGACAACACCGGTCAATATCATTAACTATTCTCACCTGAATAGTTAATCAAATTCAGTATCCCTCATTTTCAGGGATGATTATGCCGATGTTAGTAAACCTTACTAACATCATTAGCCTCCGCATTCGGGACCGGCTAATCAAGTTTCGTGTAATTGCCGCTATTGACAGCACCGGTCAATATCATTAACTATTCTCACCCGAATAGTTAATCAAGTTCAGTATCCCTTGTTTTCAGGGATGATTATGCCGATGTTAGTAAACCTTACTAACATCATTAGCCTCCGCATTCGGGACCGGCTAATCAAATTTCGTGTGATTGCCGATATTGACAGCACCGGTCAATATCATTAACTATTCTCACCCGAATAGTTAATCAAGTTCAGTATCCCTTGTTTTCAGGGATGATTATGCCGATGTTAGTAAACCTTACTAACATCATTAGCCTCCGTATTCGGGACCGGCTAATCAAGTTTCGTGTGATTGCTGATATTGACAGCACCGGTCAATATCATTAACTATTCTCACCTGAATAGTTAATCAAGTTCAGTATCCCTCGTTTTCAGGGATGATTATGCCGATGTTAGTAAACCTTACTAACATCATTAGCCTCCGCATTCAGGACTGGCTAATCAAGTTCGAGGAATGATCATCAACGAAGTCTATTAGTGTAATTCATATTCTTAACCCAGTCAAGTACTCAAATCCATTTTTAATTTCTCGTTTATTTCACTTTATCCTCTCTCTTTGTGGTTTCACCCATAGACCCAAAGACCAAGAATTTAATAAGTTAGTAAATTAACACTGCGTAAAAAGTGTAGGTATAGAACACCTACCAGCTGCAGAAGCTCAACTCGCTCTTCCTTGTTGTTGTTGTGTCGCTCCTGCAGTCCCTCCTTAAGCTCCTACTATACGACCTCCTGAGAAGTCGAGTGAATGCTTCTCCTATATTTTTAATATAACATCCTGAATCATTATTGAATCTTCCCGATTTATTCATAATATTCATAAATTCACAAAATCAAATACTTCCCTAAACAATTTCTATGAATGTATTTTATTTTCTTACTTGTCATTTAAATTCATTTACATTAGAATTTATTTACACTAACATGAAATGCCCATTTAATTCAATTCTTCATCAATGATCTTCAATGTCCAAAGGGCATGACTTTTCGTCACCGATTTTCTTTTGTCCCAAGACATTTAATCTATCACCAAACAATGTAATTTAACTTAAATTTCATCAATGACTACACATGCCAAATTTTTCCAAAAGCACAATCAAAATGATTCCTTATATCATAATTCAACTTACAACATGATTTCCCATTCTAACACAACCAAAGTATTAGTCAATCACTATTCTTTATAGAATTTAACTATATCATCACTTATCAACACATCAAACATGACTCAAACATAACACAAACACAACCATCATCATTAAACCCATTGCCATTATCCTTAGTCCCAAAACATACTTTTTATGCTAAACCTCGTATTCTCATTCAATATTTCTCAAACCAAACTTAAAACATCATTCTATAAATTTAGAATTCAATAAATCCAAACGGTGGAATTATACATCATCATCATTAGAATAACATATCCAAAATTAACATACATCCAACGGTTAAACCTCTCGATATCAGAACAATGCTGGACTGACCTGAAATTTAGAGACCTGTTGTTCGGGAAGTACGATTTATGGTAGGAGTGTTCTTTTCCGATCCAAACCGTTCAGAATTTATATAACATCTAGATGAACAACATATCCAAAATCCAGACCAATCCAACGGTGAAACAATGATATAACGGCCGATGAACAAGGCTGTCTTGAAGGGTGATTTTCCAGAAATGTTCCTCCGGAGACAGCCCTCAAACAAAGTCTGATATTTGCAATCCCTCCGGTCAGAATGTAGGTGACATTAAGTATAATAACATATCCAAAAATCAATCTAATCCAACGGTGGAAAGTCAAAATATGGCTGCCGAAGTTCCTGCCCTGTTGCAATCCCAAAACCCATAGTTTCAAATCAATTTATTCGTTCTATTTTTCAGCAAATCAAGCCATTATCATGCAATTAATCTTGGAATTCACATGAACAATTACTCCCCCAAAATATTTACATGAACCCTAGAATTTTAAACTTGGAGGTTTTCTTCTCCTTATGCAAGAACAAGAGAGAAAAACGAAATTACTAAAGGTATGTTGCTTACCTTTGCTACTTTAACTTATTTTAATGAATTCTTGCAAAAATTTACAAAAATCATGTCCTTCTCTTCCAATTTCCAGCTTCTTCTCTTTGTTTCTCTCAAGCTCTATAACTCTCTAAGTTGTCATTTAATTTGTTTTCTTGGATATAATCCTCCGAAGCACACTCCCTTTTGATTTAGCTTGAAGAAATGAAGAGAAAATGAAGAAAATGGGACAAAACAAATGGTCTCCCTCCTGTTTTTCCATTTTCAGAGCACGTGCTCTGTTTTTAAAGAGAGGAGAGGAGAGTATTTGTTTTGATAAAATTACAAAAATACCCTTGTTAATGCCCTTTGTGTCATCTTCTTTAATTTACCCGATTTTCAGTGCTCTCGTAAATCCTTCCCAAACTCCGATTGAGACAAAATTTGAACCTAATATAAAATAATATGTCTGGAGATTTCTTATAAAATTTCAGCCCGATCCAACAGTCGGATTGAGATATATCATCGATACCGTAAAACTAGACAATCAATGTCTATTACGCTAAAATCTGAATTTCATGTATTAATTTATTTACTTAGATCCTCGTGACATTTCCCCTTAATTTATACTCAATAAATTCAATATTACCACATTTATCATTAATTTGTCAAAATACGTGTTTTGACCGGGGTTTACATATCTTCTGGTTTTTTTTCTTATTCTTTTATCCATTGAAACTCGTCACTAGTTTCGCTAACGTTACAAGTTTTAAACTAAAAATCATGACTCTCTTTTCGACTTCAACAATACCTTTAAATTTATTTATGGAGATCATTCTTTCTCTCACATGACACATTTATTGTCATTCCTACTATTTATTCATTTCTTTCATACCGAATATCCATTACTCATCGAAACGTCATTACTTCGATCCTATGTGTTGTTTTTTTTCTTTTTATTATTATTATTATTATTTATTTTTATTTACGGAGGTTTACATGGTCCGTCTGTGGTTTAAGAAGAGTCCTCCTCGGTAAGGAGATCCTTATCTTATCGAGTAATTCTAGCATCAACAAAAGAATTTTAATATCCTGGTTACATCTTACGTATAAGGTCGTAAACCCATATATTAAGAGAAAACAAAATGATTTTTTTTGAAAATTTTGAAATATTGGCCTAGTTCTCATGACTTGAATAAACTGGTTATTAAAGCCAAAATGCATGCTAACACATATTTTTGATTTGTGTGTGTGTGTGTGTGTGTGTGTGTGTGTGTGTGGAAATATAATATGATTTATTTTTTAGAGACTTGGCCGTATGCATGAAAACAAAACATTTTATTTTATTTTATTTTTGATGAAAACTAAGTATTTAATACCAGATTTGTATCTTTACAGTATAAAAATACAAACCAATATTGATCAAAATGCAGTAAAACATTTGCGAAAAATCACAAATTTTAAAAAAGAATTTTTTTGATTTTTTTGGGCTGGGCCCAACCAGCCCATGTGGCTGGGCTAGGCCTAGCCAGCCCAGCCATGGTCACTGGCCCATGTTAGTGACCAACCTTCCTTTTTCATGCAAGCGTAATACTTTACGCGTGCATGAACAGTGCAGAAGGTAATTAAATTACCTTCGCACTGTTCATCATCTTGCTTACCATGCGAGAACAAAAAAATTGAGAAAAACAGAGTGTTACAGCGTTGGTTTCTTTACGTTTTCTTTTCTTCTTTTACATACTAACAAGCATCATCTTATTATGCAGGAAATGAGATGGACATCGAACGTACCTGGTTTTGAGAAGATGAAGATGACAGTGGCGCTGTGTTATCTGCTTCCTGTGTCCTCTGCTTCCGTTCGATTTGCTTCCTCTGCTCTCCTTTTTGCTTCTCAATATTTCTCTGCTCTCTCTTATTTCTTACGTTCTTTTTAATCCGTCTTCTTCTTGCTTTCTCCTCACTGTAACCTCTCATCCTCTCTGTCTGCTCTCTTTTTGTTTTTTCCTCCTCCCTTCTCCTCACTGTAACCTCTCCTCCTCCCTCTTTTTCTGTCCCCCGCGTTCGGTTCTTCTTCTGGCTTTTATAGCCAGAGGACGAGAGTGTTTTTGGTAAGCCAGCATGCATCACGGTGGCGAGGGTTGTTAGCCGCGACACACTCCCTTCTTGATTTGGAAACGCTTCCATTATCGCTGCCAACATCTCCTTCCTTTATTATCACAGAATACCAGCTGTTGCAGACGGTGAAATGGTGGAAACGGCACCACTTGGGTTTCTTTTGATTTGGCCATTGAATGTTTTGCAGTTTTGTAATCAAATCCCCGACAAAATTGTAATTGGATCCCTTAATGTTAGCGTCTTTTCTAGTTTGGTCCTTGGTCTCGGATTGTTTCATTTAAGTCCCAATTGGCTATCAAACTTCAATAACTATGCAATTAAGCCCCTGATTTGGCCAAATCAACTCTTTTAAAATTATAATTGGACCTCAGAACTTTAATTTCATCCAATAAAAGCCTAAATTGACTTAAAAATCTATTTTTCTTGCAATCAAACGCTCCATAAATTCAATTAAACCTTGGATAAAATTTAATTGAGTCCATAAACATCTGATTTTAAACTTTTCTTTCTCAACTTGAATTTTCTTTGTCAACAAGGCTCTTATAATGTTAAATTTCAATTCTTGTATTTCTGAAGCTCTTCAACCAATTCATAGCCATTTTATGGGAGTTCCAGCATCCTTTTCTCACTCCTATTTTTTTTTATTCCTTCAAAATATATTTTTTTATATGTATTTTTTTGTATTTTTTTCATTTTTTGTGGGGAACCCAAAAATGGATAACAACAGATGCCCCCTCTTTACAATGCTTACGAAGCAAAACATCATCAATGTCTTATGAAAATGATCTCATTATCTTGGGCGACCTGCCTATTTTTGAAGAAAAATGGTCTACTTTCATGGGTGACCAACCCACACACACTCACTGGTCTATTTTTACGGGCGACCTGCCCACACATTCACATTGGTCTATTTTCAGAGGCGACCGACCCACACACTCACATGGTCTATTTTCATGGGCGACCTGCCCTCAAACTTACAGTGGTCTATTTTCACGGGCGACCTGCCCACACATGATCATCCTGGTTTATTTTCAGGGGCGATCGACCCACACACTCACACTGGTCTATTTTCATGGGCGACTTGCCCACACATGTTCATCGTGGTCTATTTTTAGGGGCAACCGGCCCACACACTCATACTAGTCTATTTTCAGGGGTGACCTGCCCACACATGTTCATCCTGGTCTATTTTCAGGGGCGACCTGCCCACACTTCATCCTCGTCTATTTTCAGGGGCGACCTGCCCACACATGTTCATCGTGGTCTATTTTCAGGAGCGACCGACCCACACACTCACACGGTCTATTTTTATGGGCGACTTGCCCTCACACTCATATTGGTCTATTTTCATGGGCGACCTACCCACAAATGTTCATTCTGGTCTATTTTCAAGGGCGACCGTCCTACACACTCACACTGGTCTATTTTCACGGGCGACCTGCCCACACATACTCACTTTGGTCTTTTTCTTTCTTTCTTTCTTTTTTTTTTGAAAATTTCCTAATGGTAGGGTTCTTCTCATTTTTCTTTCCGTTCCAAGGTCACAACAATGATTCTCTTTTATTATCAGCTCAATGATTTTCTCTCTCTCTCTCTCTCTCTCTCTCTCTCTCTCTTTTCCTTTTCTTTTGTTTTGTTTTGTTATTGTTTTTTTTTGAGGATTTTCTTGTAACAAATAAAAATATGTGTGCAATGCTTTGAGGTTAGATGACATGCATGCATCCTTACATGATTTGAAATATAGGTCCCCCATCTTCTATGTTTCATCATCATAAGGTGCCTTTGTTTGCTAACCAAAGCCTTCTTTATTCTTTTCATGTACTGACCCGTTCATGTGCTAGTCATCCACTCCACTGTAAATGCAGTGCCTATCCTAGGTTGTCTTTGATGATTACTGGTTTCACTGTTTATCAAGCTTGACAATGCCCCCCAAGTGTGGTGTTGCTTAATTCATCATGAAAGAGCTTAACAAATCATTTCCTCTTCTGGATTTTTTCGAGAATCGTTCTTTGATTAGCTGTGTGCATTCTACCAGCACTCATCAATAGGTTTTCTAGTGTCGTCCATATCTTAGATTGCTAATCAGCCATCGAGTTAGCTCCAGTATGATCTGAATTATCTTTCTTTGAACTCCATTGTCCTCAGTTCACCAATTCATCGATTAATCATTTTTTTATTGCCCCCTAACTGATTTGAATACTGCTTGTTTTTCCTTTTCAGGGTCCACTGTATTGCCCCCAGCTGTTCAACTTTTCAAGAAGTGTCGAGAAGTATTGATGTCACTTCTGTCAAGATTTTGCAAACTCGATCGGTTCTCTTTTTGTTTAACAATCTTTCTTGTTCGGGAATCAACTCTCATATTTCAAAGATCATGCCTATTTCAAAGTCTAATTGTTGAAATCAAATCAGAGAGATGTCAGAATGTTTTTTTGAGATTCAAGCTTCTTTAGTCAAAAACCCAACACGCGTCATTCAATACATGTAGTCCTTTGATTATCTTGTATTTTGAAAATAGAAATTGACCTGTTGAGAAATTAAAATGGCTTTTTTCCATGGTTCTTTGTGCTAATTTTAATCTCTGATCTTCAGTATATCTTTTGATAGTCTGTGATGAGGTGACCTTTTTGTGAATTTCAAAAACAAGATACTAAAGTCAGACCTCAAGCTTATCAAGAAATTTTATCAGCATGCATAATAACAAGTAGCTTAATCCATGAAGCCATGACCCTGATAGAAAAACTCTTCAAGCTTTGAGAACGCCATTTATCGGTTCAAATTGCTTACTTGATAAAAAAAAGGGCTTTTTAAAAGCACGTAATGTAGGCTATAGTTTATAGCTATGAAAGAAAGGAATTTTTCAGGCTCAAAAGGTGTTTGAGGGTTTCAAAAACCTAGGATTAACATCAATTATTCATTATTTCTCTTTATCTTATTGTCTTTGTAGAGAAAGCGACATATGACCTTATTAACCTCAAGTATCAGAATTCTCTTAACATATGTCATAATGCAAATCCAACTTTTTCTTTAATGAATAACCAATCTCAATCATCTGATAACATCAGGAGCTTTATCATGGATGCCAAAAGTCATGTTTGTAGCCCAAAATTCTTTTTTGGTATCGACTTTTGACATTTGTTGTGAAACTTCTTTTGTCTTTCCTAAACTTAATAGGCATTTTATCTTTAACCTACCTTTAAGTGTAGGCAATTTTCTTCTTCTTTTTTGTTTTTTTTTTGTTTTTTTTGTTTTTTTTCATGGCTTTCACATAGCCTTTCTCACAGTTTTTTTTTAACATGCTCCCAGTCTAGGTCTTCTTTCTTTTAGCTCTCTCTTAAATGTTAGACTTTTGTTCTAAGCCTTCCCTTTCACTTTTGTCTTCTTTTATTTGCCCCTAGTGTGGGGTGTGATCCTCGTCGAGGTTTTTTTTTTTAAAAGAATATTCTATCAGGCTCAAAATGGGATTGCAAATGATATATTTCCAGTATTGTGAAAGGATAAAACAAAGATGGCCTTTTCTCATTTCAAGTAAGGACGGTGTGAACCGATAAATTTTGATCTCGTCCAATGTAATGATTTGGACTTGCAAGAACCTTGATTCGCGAGTCCATAACTACTGAATCCATTATATATCATTATGCATACTGTTAAAACTTAGCTACATGGTGGGTGATTCAGTTTCATGTGTGAGCTCAAAATTTGTTTGGTCACCCCATATCATTTTAACAAGCATCGAGTCATTTCTGAAATCAAAATACTTTTAATCTTTCTAGGTTGATTAGCCTCAATTGCATATTGGAGTTCGATCAAAATATTTTGTCAAAAATGAAATGCTAAACATCTCCTGACTTCAGAACAACAAAGAGACAAATAAAAAAACTTGTTTCGTTAAAGAATGAGATGTGATCCCAAAACAAAATGCAAAATGACAAAATTTCATAACAATATAATTGACAATTCATTGTCATTCTTGGACCAGCTTTCTTAGCAAGCATTTTCAATCACTTGTCATTTTGAAGATGTTCGGGAGACAATATAGCCAATGACATCACCTTTCACAAACTCAACTTGTCTCTTGCTCATCCACCTCCAGAGTCATCTCTCATCATTGTTTTGGAATCCATGACAGAACCTTTAATCTTTCCCCTCTTTATAGCTTTTTCAATTCTTTCAGCAATCCTCACAACTTCATGGAAATGTTGAGTCGAGCTTCCTATTAAATGCGCATAGTAAGGGGATTGAAAGGTGTTGGCAAATAACATCACCATTTCTGTATATATCAATGGAGGTTGAACATATGTTGCCTTATCTAACCATCTTTGTGCGTATGCCCTCACAGACTCTTGGTTTTCCTTCTCCATAGACATTAGGATGGTTCTGTCAGGAGCAATTTCAAGATTGAACTTGTACTGCTTAAGAAAAGCCTCCACCAAATCTTTCCATTTCTTAACTTTAGCATTGTCCAACCTCATATACCAGCTTAGGGCAGATCCCGTCAGACTATCTTGGAAAAAATAGATCAATAGCTTACCATCACAAATCACCTCAGCCATTTTATTGCAGTAAGATTAAAGGTGAGTGTTTGGACATTCCAATCCAGTGTATTTGATAAACTCTAGTATCCTAAAATTCTTTGGTACTATGATGTTTGGTACCAAACACACTTCAGCTGCTCGCATGGGATCAAACCAATCATTACCCTCAACTGCTCTTAATCTTTCTTCCAAAGCAGACAACTTGTCATAGTTCACAAAATCAATGGATCTATTGCCAGGGGGTCCATCTGCTGTTAAATCCATGGTGATGGGAGCTTGACTTGACGGGATAGGGGCGATAGGCACAAAATATTGTTCTGCTGTTGAATCTGCCCCCAAGTTTTGAGATGTCTCTGGGACGTGGATTGATGGTGTTTTCACAGGAGGTTGTGCAAAAATCCCCTTTTCATTTTTGAAGCTCATCACTTGTTCAAGCAAATCTGTAAGTCTAGCTACTTCACTTTTGATGCTATCAATTTCATTTTAATAATGGGCCTCCAATTGAGCTCTTTCTTCATTATCCATCTTTCAGGTGTAGCAAATCTTGGATGGGGGACCTATGTTTCAACCTAACGGTATGTATGATAAATGTATGAGTATGTTTCTTATATGATGAGCTCGCCCTTCCAGAGTTGACACATGGTCGTAACCCTATGAATTCTGATTTTTGCGCCACAGCGGAAATTTTCTAATTAATGGCCATTGTGTCAACCACAAGTCTTGAGTTCAAGATGCTTCATGAAAGGTTTACTTTGATGCAAAACAAAAACTAAAACACACAACCTAAGAACATGTTATATTCATTAAGTGAGACAAAAGGTTGGTTAACTATCTAGTCTCAAAAGGGTCTCATATCTGCCCAGTAACGATCTTTGTAAAGACAATGTGGGGGCGTTGCAAGGAACAGTTAAGGCACGTATGCCCACCATTACCAAGCAGGCACTCAGATATGAGTTGGGTGTTTCACGCATCTGAACCCTGACCAATAGTCATAGGGCAGATCGCTAATTCCCCACCTAACTTAGAAGCTTGTGTGTGATTTCCAAAAATTAAAGTATGTGATGCTTGAAGTAGTTCTATACAATGCATGAATATATATGTACAGAAATTAAAGCATGTAAAATAAATAAAATAATCTTATTAACAGAAAACACGCAAACTAAACAAAACACAGTTATCAGAAAAAAACAAAGCTTAGTCCACAAGGTCCCCAGCGGAGTCGCCATTCTGTCGCACATGTGCTGCGTCGCGGCGAAAACATCCACCCTTAAAATCTTGTATTAATTTGTCAAATGTGAGGAGATAAGGAATTCTTGTCTTTTATTAGTGGAAAAATAGAATGGGAGTCGCCACCTAGTATTTTGGTCAATAGGAACCCTAACTGGTCTAAGAGATCAGGTACGGGGACTGGTTGCGTAAAGGGAAGGTATCAGCACCCCAAATACGCCCTACCTAAGGTAAGCTGCATTGTTTTATTGTCTGATAAAATTTAAGGTCGGGTCGTATTTTCTAGTTGTTGGTTCGTCTATGGTTTAAGAAGAGTCCTCCTCGGAAAGGAGATCCTTATCTTATCGAGTAATTCTAGCATCAACAAAAGAATTTTAATATCCTGGATACGTCTTACGTATAAGGTCGTAAACCCATATATTAAGAGAAAACAAAATAATTTTTTTGAAATTTTTGAAATATTGGCCTAGTTCTCATGACTTTAATAAACTGGTTATTAAAGCCAAAATGCATGCTAACACATATTTTTGATTTGTGTGTGTGTGTGTGTGTGTGTGTGTGTGGAAATATAATATGATTTATTTTTGAGAGACTTGGCCGTATGCATGAAAACAAAACATTTTATTTTATTTTATTTTTGATGAAAACTAAGTATTTAATACCGGATTTGTATCTTTACAGTATAAAAATACAAACCAATATCAATCAAAATACAGTAAAATATTTGTGAAAAATCACAAATTTTAAAAAAGAATTTTTTTGATTTTTTTGGGCTAGGCCCAACCTGGCCCATGTGGCTGGGCTTGGCCTAACCAGCCCAGCCATGGTCACTGGCCCATGCCAGTGACTAGCCTTCCTTTTCCATGCATGCGTAATACTTTACGCGTGCATGAACAGTGCGAAAGATAATTAAATTACCTTCGCACTGTTCATCATCTTGCTTACCATGCGAGAACAAAAAAAACGAAAAAAAACAGAGTGTTGCAGCGTTGGTTTCTTTACGTTTTCTTTTCTTCTTTTACATACTAACAAACATCATCTTATTATGCAGGAAATGAGATGGACATCGAACGTACCTGGTTTTGAGAAGACGAAGATGGCAGTGGCGCTGTGTTATCTGCTTCCTGTGTCCTCTGCTTCCATTCGATTTGCTTCCTCTGCTCTCCTTTTTGCTTTCTCAATATTTCTCTGCTCTCTCTTATTTCTTACGTTCTTTTTAATCCGTCTTCTTCTTGCTTTCTCCTCACTGTAACCTCTCCTCCTCTCTGTTTGCTCTCCTTTTGTTTTTTCCTCCTCCCTTCTCCTCACTGTAACCTCTCCTCCTCCCTCTTTTTCTGTCCCCCGCGTTCGGTTCTTCTTCTGGCTTTTATAGCCAGAGGACGAGAGTGTTTTTGGTAAGCCAGCATGCATCACGATGGCGAGGGTTGTTAGCCGCGACATGCTCCCTTCTTGATTTGGAAACGCCTCCATTATCGCTGCCAACGTCTCCTTCCTTTATTATCACAGAATACCAGCTGTTGCAGATGGTGAAATGGTGGAAACGGCGCCTCTTGGTTTTCTTTTGATTCGGCCATTGAATGTTTTGCAGTTTTGTAATCAAATCCCCGACAAAACTGTAATTGGATCCCTTAATGTTAGCGTCTTTTCTAGTTTGGTCCTTGGTCTCGGATTGTTTCAATTAAGTCCCTAATTGGCCATCAAACTTCAATAACTATGCAATTAAGCCCCTGATTTGGCCAAATCAACTCTTTTAAAATTATAATTGGACCCCAGAACTTTAATTTCATCCAATAAAAGTTTAAATTGACTTAAAAATCTATTTTTCTTGCAATCAAACCCTCCATAAATTCAATTAAACCTTGGATAAAATTCAATTGAGTCCATAAACATCTGATTTTAGACTTTTTTTTTTCTCAACTTGAATTTTCTTTGTCAACAAGGCTCTTATAATGTCAAATTTCAATTCTTGTATTTCTCTTCAACCAATTCCTAGCTATTTTATGGGAGTTCCAGCATCCTTTTCTCACTCCTATTTTTTTTATTCCTTCAGAATATATTTTTTTATATGTATTTTTTTGTTCTTTTTCATTTTTTATGGGGAACCCAAAAATGAATAACAACAATTTTGATATGAACTTAAATCAACAGTCAGATAAAGCAATGTTTGGTTGTTTGTAATATCATTAAATGATCCGGAAAACTTTGTTGTGTAGAATATTTTATAAGAAAATTCTTGTTATTTCTTTTTAGATTTTGTTTTTATAAAATATTTTATATTTTAAAAATTGTGATGATAAAATATTTTACTAAAAATAATTCATTTGTAATATCATTAAATAATCTTACTTATACCATCGTCTCCATTTACATTGTTTTGTTAGTACCACCATTACCTTCTCACTCAACTATCACCTTCATTAATGTTGTTTTCATTGTTCTAACCATCACCTTCTCACTTCATTAATCACTGCTACTCCGCCACTTTTCATAATCACTGCTTCTCCGCCTTCTTCACCACTACCCCCACCACCCCACATCACAATTATCACTTCATCATTATAATTCATAACATATCATCATTGTTCCACTATAACCTTATTTTTCAAATAATTATTTACAAAACATAGTAAAATATTTCTCAAGTAAATGTTTTTACAAAAAAAATCATAAACATGGAAAACAATTTTTTCTAGGATTGTAAATTTGTTATCACTCAAAACCATATTAGTATATTTGCAGTTGTTTTTTAAAGTACTTTTATACTGATATACATTAAAATGTTTACTTTTTTATTTTTAAAATTATTTTAAAATTAACATATCAAATCAATTCAAAATATAAAAAAATAATAATCTGTACGTTAATAAGATTTTTCCTTAAAACAACCGTTCCTGTCCCATCTGATGTGCATGAGGAACACTCAAGAAAATGCTTGCGTCTTTTCAATCCTTTTTTTTTTCCCACAGAGGAAATGTTTGAATTCAATGTGGAGATGGATTAATTAGCATGTAATAATTAGCAATTCATCGAACCTCTTTGAGACTAAGATCATAGTAAAATTACCAGCAGATTAACGTCTGCAACTGGTTAGAACTTGGAAATAAGATCGGACCCAGAAAAGAATGGCTAGTCCCTGTACTCGATGACTATTTTTTTCTTTTTCCTTTTCATATTTCATGGTTATTTCCATAATCATATAGCATCCTCACTTTAGTTACTTTAGTTACTTTGGTTTGGTATACCATACCTAAATTGTTTTTTTAATTAAATGTGTGTTTAATATTAAATGCAAGATATTTTTTAAAAGTATTTTTTATTTAAAAATATATTAAAATAATTTTTTTAATGTGATCATATCACAACCATTAAAAACATTAATACAATATGTTTTTAAATCAAATATATTTTTAAAATATATCCAAAATAAATGGGGCTTAAATGTTAGATAAATATGAATCACTTGATTCAAACTTTCCAAGAATGATTATTTCAAATCTTAAATAAGATTTTAGTGGTGTTTGATATTATGATTCAATCACACTTTTTAAAAGTTTTGATTTTTTTTTAGTTTTAAATTAATTTTTTATGTATTTGAGATAATTTTGATGTGTTGATATTAAAAATAATTTTTAAAAAAATAATTTTTATATATTTTTAAATAAAAAATATTTTTAAAAACAATTTCTAATACAATTCCATTTACAATAACTTCAATTCTCTTACTTGGAAAAGGATTCTGTTTTCTAATTGAATTATATATTTTTTTATGAGTAAGAGCTCGCATTTTTTTGCGTTTAAAAAATATTTTAAAAAAAATTAAAATATTTTTATTTTGTCTTTACTTTAAATTAATTTTTTTGATATTTTCAGTTTATTTTGATACAATGATATTAAAATTAATTTTTTAAAAATAAATAAATATTTTTTAAATAAAAAATATTTTACTATTACATGTAAAACACAGCTACGTAGAGCCAAGAGGGCATTATGTCAAGCGAAAGTATCAATCCATTTATTTGTGTAGATAAATTCCAGAATACTTTTAATTACCAATAATTAATCTGCGGATCGACTCTAAGTATCAATCACTTCGATAGTATCGACTTTGAGTGGAGAGAG
>Ga0325402_1003022_pt1 | contig 14993 bp, 5 predicted proteins | sample PopdelMetagenome_22_FD_207212 | JGI IMG/M metagenome (GOLD analysis project Ga0325402, IMG submission 207212) | Populus deltoides microbial communities from Bellville, Georgia, United States - Xylem-PdKOR-R3 | ecosystem: Host-associated > Plants > Phyllosphere > Stem > Wood/Secondary xylem... | reverse complement strand
GAGAGAGAAAGAGAGAAAAGTAAGGGGAAAACATAAAAAAAATCAAATGAGAGAATAAAATGAGAGAATAATCTTGAAAACTTACAGAGTCCAACTTATAAAAAACTAATCCAAGGAAGAATCAAGTGAAGGAAGGAGGAATTGAGAGAGAGAAAAAATTTAAGTACTTTATTTTTCAGTTAACATGAGATTGTTATTTTATCCTGGTTGAGAGGTTGTTACAATATAAATTCAGATTCAATTATAGATGAATTATATTCTACAAAATATCGAAGGATGTAACTTTAATAATGAGTTTATTTTTACTTTCACTCTAATTTTATATACTTTCAAATTTATTTTTTAATATTTTAGGTAGTGTATTTGAATTAAAACTTTACTGTTAACTTTAAAAATTCGTGTACAAGAATTAATAATTTATCTTAAAAAATTATATATTTATTTAATAGCTCAGGGCAGGAAAAATTCCCAGCTCTGCTATTGATTATCTCAATCTCATAATCCGACTCAGGAGTTTGACGGATTAACCTGAGTTGACTTGGGTATTTTTTTTTCCTTTCTTAATTGATTTTTATTTTTAATTTTATCTTTTTAATATTAGATTAATTAAGAATTGAGCTTCATAATTTTTTTTACTGGGTTATCTCAGTCTTGTGATCTAGGTTTGACAAGTTAACTTGAGTTTTTTTTTACATTTTTTATCGATCTTTTTAAATTCCATTCTTTAACATTATTGATTAAAAATTAGATTCTAATATACTTTTTTATTGATTTTTATGAGATTATCGTGATTAGAGTCATGAATTTTACATGTTAACCAAGGTTGACCGGATTAATACAATATGTTATTATCTTAATATATTTTTTTAAAAATTATATCATCTTGAAATTTTATTTAGTTAAATAATATATATATATATATATATTATTGTTAAAATTATCTCTAGATTTCCTTGTGAAGGTAACAGGATTATAACAAATTTCTTTTTGTGTTTCTACTTCTTGAGAATACGTTGATGATGTTTGAATATTTTTTATTTAATTTTTTTAAAAAATTGATTCAGTCCTTGTCATATCATAGCATGTTAAATAATCTATTACTGTAGTATACTATTGCAGGTAAAAATTATAGTGGGGCCATAGCCTATCCCGGTTTTTGAATGGTTCTACGCCTCTACCACTGACTACCGGTATTCAGCTTGATGCCAGGTCACCAGATTAGATCGGTTTTGTACAAAGTTTTAAGACCCGGCCCGGTCCAAGGCTCGGGTTCCAGGTTTTGGCCGGGTCACCGGGTTTGACCGGGTCGGCCGGGTCAATTTTTTTTAAAAAAATTCAAAACGACATCGTTTTAGTAAAAAAAAAAACAAAAAAAAACAAAAGTCAACGGGTTTGTCACCAGGTCTTGACCGGGTCTTGCCGGGTCAGCCGGGTCACCGGGTCGACCAGCCGGATCACGCCGGGTTTTTTCTTCCCCTGTTTTTTCGTCAACCCGGCCCGGTTCCGTCCCCGAATCGGCCGGGTCCCTAGTCAACCCGCCGGGCCGGCCGAGTTTCAAAACTATGGTTTTGTATCTGATATAACCTTAAAAAGAAAAAAAAATTGAAATTATCATCGGAAAACGCAGGAAAATGGGCGAGTGTGAAATCAGGCCATTGAGCTTAATCTAGACTGGGCCTATACTTTGTATTTCTATTGAGCCGAAGGAAAAATCCCATTGGGCTACATTTAAAAAACTCTTTAGGGAGTGGCTCAAATAGTCAAATTAAAGATTTTCAAATTACAAATTTCTATGCTTTCTTCTGATAACTGAACACGTCACCTTATTCTGGGTCCTTTTTATTTATTTATTTATCCTTAAAAATAAAATAAAAACATGCTATTTCTTTGACTACAAAAGGTGTTTGCCTATTTTTTTTTTTTTTTGTTTTTTTAACAATATCATCATTGTTATCATTTGGATAGCAGAAGCTGTTTCATTTGTGCGAGCCCTTTTGATATTTAGTTTATGGGCTTTTCTTTTTGGTCTTGAATGGGCTTTGGATTTGATTTGATTTTTTTTGTTAAAGCAAAGGAGAAAAACACTTTAACCAAACATGCCCTTTAAAATAATAAAAAGGAGAGCCACCGACTGTATTTCCGAAAAAGAGAAGGAAAGAGACGCCGAGGTGATTGAAAATTTGAAAACGGAGAAGGAAGACGACGACGCGCATCTCACAGTTCAAATTGAAGGAACATGGCTGCACAGACCTCCTCGTTTTTTCAAAATGACCTCAATGCGATGACGTTTCTGTCGGGTTCACGGTCATCGCAGGCTATCTCGGTGCTGGCGAATCCACTGTAAAATCCCCTTCAGTCTTCATAAGTTAATCACTATATGCATAATTCTGTTAATGATTATTGAGAAGCTGCCTCATTCATTTATCTAGGCTTGTTTTGGTTTATTTATATTTCTGTGTATTTATTGATTCACTTCTTCTTGCAGAAGAAAACTGAGTGTTAGTACTTGTAATGTAATCAAATGCTTTTTTTTTTTTTTCAAATAAATATTAAAAAATTATTGAAGTTACATTTCAGGTAATCTGTGGTTTAATATATTTCTACTCGCGATTGGTTTAGCTTGTTAACCAAGTCTTTAATCCTCAACATGGAAAGAGGATTGCTGTCATTTTGAATGATTTTGGGGAAGAAATTCGAGTACGAAGGGAAATGATAAATGAAAGAGAAGGTGGTGCTCTTGTCGAAGAGTGGTTTGAGCTTGCAAATGGTTGTGTGTGTTGCGCTGTTAAGCATAGTTTAGTTCAAGCACTGGAGCAACTTGTTCAGATGAAGGGAAGGTTCTGCTACCTTCTAAATTCTTTAATTAATGCATTTGATTTGCCTTCACCTGTCTCCATTGTATGATCGACTTAAAAGATGACACTAGATTGCTTTGTTGTCTTGTGCCATTTTTTTTTTGTGTCTGATTTTTCAATCATACTTTTTTTTTTTTTTTTAATTTCGTGATTTTGTCCTGCCCCTGCTTTGCGATCACTGCTAGAACAAAACAGAAAAGGACACGTAGAGTAAAATAACATTATTCATTGCACAATTGCATTCATCGGCTTGTTTCCCAGGATCATTTTAGGATCCTCTTTCTATATGTTGGGTTTCTAGTGAAGAAAAGGAGAGGGTGTGAATATGTGGGGTAAGCATCTTCTTGTTTGAATATATAGGCGAGAGAAGGAGACCTCCTCTTCTATTAGTTAGAGGGAGCAGGAAAGATCATAAAAGTGAAAGTATCCATCATTGTTGGATACTAGTTCCTTGCCCTCCTTAACAGCCTAATTTTGGGTTTTGGATTTTTATTTTTTGATGGGATTTGGGGTTATGCAAATTCTGCAATCCCCTTTCATTTTACTTTCAAAAACCTTCCAAAAAAATTGAAGAATTAATATCCTTCTCTTCCCTTCCCATTTTCTCTTAAACCTTCCCATCTTTACATGGTGTTTCTGGAAACAAGAGCTTGTCAATAAAATTCCCTTGATCAACACTGTTAGGCTTACAAGTTATGTCACAACTTAATTATCCGTGAACTATCCCCTTTTTTTTTCTTTTCCTGTAGACGTGATCATATATTGCTTGAGACCACAGGGCTGGCAAATCCTGCTCCACTTGCCCCTGTTCTTTGGCTGGACGATCTATTGGAACCAGCTGTCAAGCTTGATTCTATAATAACTGTAAGTATTGTTTTTTGACATACCAATTATTGCCATCACTTGTCCGTGTGATTTGGAGTGTAGGTTGTTAATCTTTCGTTTCCTGCCTTTTCAAGTAATTAAACTGTCACCGTCATTGTCCCTAATAAATCTGTTTGTTGAATTGTGCCAGTGTTCAGCGGCTAAAAAATACAAATTTAGATATAGATGGTAAACAATAAATACAAGAGGCACGACTTTTATGAGATTTTATTCGACAGTAATGCTTGCGCTATGCATGGTTCTTAGAAAAAGCCTGGGAAAAATGAAGGAAAGAAATACGTGAGAAGGGAAAATCAAGTCTGTTTCCTTCTGTTCTCAAGTGCGTGTATAAAGAGTTTAAAATGGAAGCTTATTTCATGATCTAAGTTTTCTCTAAGAGACTTCCTATGCTCCCAATGAGAATTTCTTCAATCTTTGGGAGGAAACAGGAATTCTCATCCAGCACGGAGTTCTCCTCTCTTTGCATAGAAAACCAGCTTATTACGCCTTTTGCAGCTGGATTGCACTAGATTGGAAGGCCGTGAAGTTACAGGGATAGAAAAGAAAAAGAAAAGCTGTAATCAGTGTTGATTACAGGGCTGAACTTTATGATAGCTTACGGTGCATTGAATTATTATTTTCTTATTTATGTTCACTAAACAAGAAAATGTAAAAATAATACAAATGTTAAAGGACAAAACACAAATATCTGAGGTAAAAACGTATAAGAAAATGGTTTAATGGGGGGAGCTCGCCTTTCTAGCACATCTTGTCGATGCGATGGATATCGAACTTGACCTCGCTGTCTAACGCCCACCTTGGAATCGCTAAAAGATCGCCGAGGAAATGGGCTTCTTAATGTCAACTCTCGTACGCTTCAGCGGGTACGGTTTGAATCGTCAGCTGAATCCACCATGATACGTGTTCGGCTATAATAAGGCAATTGTCAGCAGGAAAATACCACACCACACCACGGCCGGCGCGTTTATTTCCGCGGCTGTTAATTTTATGAAGAAAAAAAATGAATGAGGCTGTTCGTTTTCGCGCTGGCCGGCGCGTTTTTTTTTAAAGATTATTATTATTTTTTTGTTTTTACATTATTATAATACCAACGTTAAAAATAAAATTTGAAAATACGCAAGTGTGGTAAAATTGTGAAATAAGGTTTTATATATAAGATGAGTCATGCTATCCCACTACAGATGGATTTTAATTCATGCTGCTCTTCGGTAGCACCCGTCTACCTGATGAGAATATTAATCTTTTTATTCGAATTTTGGTAGGGCAGGCACATGATTGGCTGGATTTTTACTTTTTGAAATTTGAACGAGTTCTTCTCTCATAAGCGTGTGCATAGATAATTGACCAAATTTATGAAGATCATAACATGATTTTGATTAAAAACAAACTATGATTTGTGATTTGTTTAGTTTTGATGTGTTTATAAGAACTAATTATGAGAGAAGCTGCTTCTCTTATAACAACTTAATTATTTTACTTGTTTTTCTAAGATAATTTGCTTGCTTCTTCTAAAACCAAGTTATTTATTAAACGTCTTAATTTACTTTTAAAAACTGAACTAAAAACCAATCAACTTAATTTAGTTTTGAAGTGTTTATAAAAACTAATTTATATTTAATATGGTTATGAATGTTATAAACTTATATACTAGCTAGCTACTTCTTTCATGAATCACTCGCCGATATAATTAATCAATAAGTTGAGGTGAATATTTCACTTTGCTTCCCAGCAATCCTGGATCTCACGTACAAAGGGATCGACAACTTATCGTGACTCGGTCCATGTTTTGTATTTAAAAATATTTAATTAATTAATATATACTATAATTTTATATAGATGAAACTAAAAATTCTATCCTGAAATTTTTATTTAGAAAAAATCTATATTTTATAAGTCTATTTAAATCTTTTTTTAAAATAATATAACTATAAAAACTATTACATTTCCAAATATTTATTAAATTGGTGAAAAGCGGTATCTGAAGGAAAAGTTTGCTAAAACTTGAAGAAAAAAGAGATTAAAAAAGCACTATCAACTGATTCTGAAGTAAAAATCCACGCGATTGATAAGCAAAAAAGATTAAGAGGGCCATGAGCAAATTGGTAAAGAGATGAAGAAATGCCATTTTTTGTTTATTATTCATAAAAAAATATATTCCCTTAGTTTCCTTTTGAGCCTTTAATATTTTTTTTAGATTAAAACCTAGATTAATATCATCCTCACACTAGAACTAGAAACATGTTTTGAAAGTTTTTAGGCAATCAAAAGAAAAGAGAGAAAATACAAAGAAGATAAAAATACTGTTGCAACTAAGCTATCACATGAAAAACAAACAAGCAAAAATAAAGCTCTCCAAAACATCTCTATGGTGCAAAGTTCACAATTATAAACAAAAGGTTAATATATTTGAAGAATTTAAATTGAAGTGATATCAATTTTTAATATGTAAAAATAAAAATCAAGATGAAAAGCTTTTAAAAATTAATTAGAGTTTTTAGTTATTATAAAATTATGATTTTTTTATTATTTTTACATATAGTTACCCGTGATTTCCCTGCAATAAACTTGACCGCACTGAAAACAGAGAAGCAGTACAGATCTAAGATCAGAAGCTATTGAATAATAATTAAGAAGAAAGGGGAAAAAAGAAGGACAAGAGAAATGAAGGCATTTTTACAAGGTGCAGACTATAAATTGGGACTCTAAATTGAATGCTGGGTAGCAAAGAGCGTGAAAAACGAGGAGCACGTACCTGCTGTCCATTATATATATATACATTAATATCAATAGCATGAAAAGCTATATGCACAAATCATCGAAATGTAGATTTGACATAAATGCTACCATCTTCTAGTGTAAGGGCGCATTAATGTGAGCGACATATACCTGATGCAAAAGCACATGCATATCAACGTCGGATTCTGCATGCCAGTGGGTTGGATTGGAAGAGTCTCAGTGAAGTGGACTCACTAAGGGCTAAACAAAATAAAGTTCGCCGTCCTGCTCACGGAACATGGGCCACCACAACAATGTTACACCATCTCTGCACTACATACAGTGGGGAGGTTTAGTTTATAGACCATTTTTAACACAATTAAAGTGAGGCTGCTTAAACACTCGGGAATAATAGGATATCCAGTCATTGCACGCTAATTAACTAAAAGAATATGAAGAAAACGCAACCAGCATCGATCATTAATTTCTACATCTATTAGAGATTTTAAAAGAAATCAACCATAGAATAGCAATGTCGAAATTAGAGACTTTAAATCCAGATGCTCTATTAGAATAGAGAAATATTGGTGGATGGAAAGAAAAAAAAAGAAAAAGAAGCAATAATGTATTTACACTAAATCCTTTCATTAACTAGGAGATTTTGGTGGTCGTTAATCACTCTCTTCAAATTGCTTCTAGCCACACATCCTTTCCTCTCTTCAAGTTGCTTCTAACCACATTCTTCCGAAATAGCTTTTTGGGTACATCACAAGAGAACATAAGAAAGTGTTCAGTCTTGATCACCACATACCAACTATTAGATCGATTGTTTTATTGGGTGCTCTATATATGACCTTGATTTTGTGAGGTGGAAATGATTAAAAAAACACCTCTGTTGCTTTTCCAGCCAAATAAAATTTCACAAAAACAACTAAACACAATAAATCTCAAGCAATAGGAGAGGTTAATGACGGTGGTAATGATGCATTGCCACCAGGAAACATGTAGTTCACGGCACACATCACAAGCGTGATATAGACCTACCACCGCGCAGTATATCGGTTAGAATCTGTCTAGCCAATCCTAAGATATTTCAGTGCTAGTTAATATAAAAAACGACTCCTCTTAATAAAACTAAAAAATTGCAATAGAGGACAGAAAACACACAGACACACGCTATAGAATAATCGATCTCATTCTTATGCTTGCCTTTTCTCAACAGTTTTTCTACAACAAGTATAACCTTCTTTAATCATACAATCTTAGATACAAAAGTACTTCAACTTTACTAACAACCAATATCAATTGTCAATTTAGAGTCAATACAAGAAAGAAAAATCGATGCATGGATTTTGTAGTCTAGCCCGCTGGATGCTTTGTGCATATTAAGAATCCATCCTCCATTGTTTTCTTTTAACTAGAAAAAAATTCATGATGCAAATATTTTTTTAAAAAGTTGTCTTTAGGTTGATTTTTCATCTGATAGATTAAATATGTAAATATTTCGTTTGTTGTCTAATCTTAATTTTGTATTATGCTAATAATATTTAGTGTGTATTTCATTTCGTGGTAGTTTTTATAGTTATTGTTTTAAAAAATATATTTAGTTAAAACTACTGTGAGAAAAATTTTTGTTTGAAAAGTAAATGAAAAACAAGATTTCATGAATAAAAAAACATATTATTTTAGGTTTTACAAATCAACATTTAAAATGCAATTATATGTGATCAGTTCCAAGCAAAAAAACAAATTATTTAGCTAATTAAAAAGTTTTTTTTTCCTGTGATTTGATAAAGAACAAAAATTATCCGTGGATGCTAAGGAGTACTTTTGCTGGCCATTGTCCGTGGATGCTAAAGAAAAAGGAAGCTTGATTAATTATTTGGGGACTTCATGAGCTGACCTTTGGAGTGGTTTTATAATATGTGCAGTTAGATATCCAATTTGTTGCACCGATTTAAATATGGCATATCACTAAATGTAGGGTGCTAGAACTATTTCTCCCACTGATGTTTGATTTTTGGATGAGAGTATATTTTAGAAGCATGCTATTGATGTACGCGTGCTCACTCTCACACACGCCAAGATTGGAAAGAATGGAAAAGGTAATAGATATTCATGCAAGCACGGTATATTGAAGCATGTTAAGCTTATATATCAATTCAAGGCAGGTAATGTGTACCGTTCTCAACCTGATCATCGCATTCCAGGAGGCACAATGTCTCCAAGCAGTCCATCTGTTGCAAGTTGGGGAGTTGGTGTTGACGACACTGTACTGCATTCTCTTGCTTCAACCGGTAATGGCCGTGACTGCACCACAGTACTCGGAGGATTTTCTCGGGGTAATTGCATTCCAGGGTAAATAAATTGCGACATTGGAGGAGTCATGTGACTAGAAAATGTAGCTTGATGACAAATGATTCCTCCTCGAGGAAAACCAACAGTATGGTGACAGTGCTGGCCTTCATATGTGGTAATCACAATGGTGGGATCTTCAGACGACCGTTCAACCCTTTTCTTCACAGTGCATTTGCTATTTGTGCAGCGATAGTAGCTCCTGGGGCATATTGATGAGTGAGATGGAGCAAAGCAAGAGATTAAGCTTTTAATAGAGAACATCAATTACGCATCAGAAGTACCAAAAAAAAAACTTTAAAACATAAAGATAACTGTATTTGGAAATGGACAGTAAATTAATAAGAAAGGAATAGTTACAGACCTAGGAAATGGACTATTTTTAACTGCCTTCTGTCCATATTTCCGCCATCTGTATCCATCTTCAAGATGATCAACTTCGCTTTTGGTCATAAATGCAAAACGTGGCTGCCGGATCCTTTTCTGACCCTTCTTTTTAACCGTACTCCTACAAAATATTTCACCTACAATTATCAAAATAAACACAAAATCCTGAATTTTTTTTTTTAAAAGATGAAGTAAATGCATGTCTTAATTCATGATTGACAGCAAACATATTAATCAGACACTTTAAATTATCTTTCAGTTATATTAGTTTTTCTCTCTGGAAATTAATAGCCCACTGATTAGCCACAATAAGATCAATTCAGTCTAAATACTTGTAAAAATCAATAGCGCTACACAGAAAATTAACTTGAAAAAGAAAATCTCAAGCCCTCTAGCATAAGTGATATAAGATTTCATATGAAATATATGTTGTTTATTTATAATATGCAGCAATATTGTAATTTCAGTTTTTTCAGCACATTAATGACTGACCAATATTACTAGCTGGAGAATGATAGAAGAGCTAGGTGTGCAGAATAATCGATCGTATATGGTTTAGGATCATGCATGACGAATACAATTATGATAAAATAAGAAAAAAAATTCAAGTCATGAACTCCATCCACTATATGCATTAGAGTATCAGTAAAGAATGAGAAACGTCAACATAGTAGCTTGAAAATAACAAAGCAAAAACGAAGCATCAATATATACTAATTCATCAGGAGAGCAAATGCGTAATGCAACTTGGCAGACACGTTTCGCATTCGAAATGATTATAATCTACACCTCCACTATCTTAAGGGGGATGAATATAGAGCATAAAACAAGCAGCAGATCGACGATTTCTGTTTTGGAAAAAGTTGAATAAAATAAATTTAGAGAATCTCTATCTAACTTGTTTCAAACAAAAAGTAATGACCAAGTAAATCAACAGAAGCAACCTTTTCCCTATATTCTCTATCTCTTTGATAGTGTTTTACGTTAACAAGAAAGATAATCCCTATATATAAATGCTGAAAAAATTATTCTTCAAATGTACGTGCAGTGTTAAAAGTTAGAGAGCACGGCATTCCCGCCGCAATAACGGCGGTGTTCATGGCTTCTCTCACTTGTGCTTCTCATTTGAACTTTATTCTATTTAATTACCTCATCTAACCCCACACTTCTCTCAAATTACGAAACTGCCTCATAACTACTCGCATGAACTAAATCACATCTCCTTTTTTATTTTGACAGTTTCTATACCGTACGAACGCGCAAATCGCGCACACACACTCTTGCAAGCAAAAAAAATAAAGTTTGCAACTAGGAGGACAATTCGATTCTTTATCTGATTTTATCCCTCACTATTTTAGGTGCAAAATCTATCTATCGTTTCTCCCCTTGAAGTTCGAGTTATTTACACTATTAACCAAGATTTTCATGGCTATTAGATATCCAAACAATTGAACTCACGGTATCTCAGGCGGTTTCCCGCCGGAGTCCGTAGACTTCTCGGGTGGATCCTCGCTGGAGCTCGATGATACTGATGGATAGTTCGTAGTCGAAACGTCACAACTGCCTCTACCACTAGACCTTGCCGGACCAGCTGCTGATGATCGCTGAATCTCTAGGTTTCCTGCCGAATCGGACCTCTCTTCTGCTTCTATCCGATCGAGGTCCTTAATCCGGGATGGTTCGTCCGATTGAAGATTCCATCCGAATTCGCTGAGTATGGAGTTCTCTCGATCGTTGGAGAAGAAATAATTGACACTATCTGAGTCATGACCGAGTGTCCAGCTTGACTCGCTGGTGAACTCGGTCCCTGGATCAAGATTATCTCTATCGTCCATTGAATGATCTGCAGAGATCTATTGAAAAAAGAAATGAATTCTGGAAGAGAATTGAAGAGTTGATTCAAGTGATAAAAAGGAGAGAGTGAAAAGGCTAAAAAGATAGGAGGAAAAGGAGGGAGAGCGAGTGAGGTTTTTAGAGAGGGAGAGAGAATTAGGGTTTTGGGGGGAAGTGTGATAAGAAAGGAAGTTCGTTGTGTTGGGAAAGACGCGTAGTTTTTGAACTCTCTTTTAAGGGTTCGAAGAAAGAAAACTTTCTGTCCCGTCAAAATATATAAATCTTTTTTTTTTCACCGAAAAGATTCAAAGAGGGAGATAAGATAAAGAGATGGGAAAATTAGGAGGGGCGTCAGCAGCGAAAATACTACGGGAGGGCGCTATTAGGGGAGGTGGGTCCCTCACGCGCATGAATAAATAGTACTGGTACTCCATCGTAGTAGCAGTACAGGATTGATCAGCTACTTTCCGACAAGAGTGCAGCGCCCTGTTTTTTAGCTTTCCTCTCTTCGTGACGATGGGTGCTGGTTCATTGCGTTGGTATCTCTTTCACTCCCTCCTTGTCTCCTAATTCGATGAAGCTTTAACAACATTTGTATTTTGTTGTTTTAAGATCTGCCTAATCCCACAGCATGTATATATATGCACATGGAATGGAACAGCTTGCCTATTTGCTAGCTAGTTTTTTGAACTTGTTTAATTAATTAATTTCACCTTTTTTCTCCTTTCCCTAATTTGTCTCAGGGTAATTTGACTGTGAGAGGGAAAGAAAGAGGGGGCTCCCTTGACGATCGAGTTTGGTACGTTGTGGTGGGTTCTCTCTAATGCTCTGACAAACTGAACAGACAAAGAAATTAGTGGTAGGTTCTAATTAAAAGATGATATTATTGCGCTAAGATAACTTGTTCGGTTTATAGGAATCGCATTGGCCTTTGTAGTTTTATTTAAAGGAATCTAAAGCCTTGAGAAGGAAGAAAAGTGGAAAACAACGCATATTTGACCGACTCCACTATGAAACTTGGCCAAAAAATAAAAATAAAATTCGAAGATAATGTTTCTGGGCTGGACCAGCTTGTTTCATAAGAACCACATCATTTTATTCGAGTTAGGAAATTAGGAACCAGCCATAAATACTAAATTTCATAAATCATTGACATAAATATACATATACTAGTAGTGAGACTTTTCATGATTTGTGAGAGTTGTTCAGACAAGAGCTTTCTTTATCCATGAAAAAAGTGGTCTAGGAAGTTCTGTATACTACACCTTACCGTACGCTGCGTAATTTTCCATTAACATAATCTGATCATGAAACTCTCTACTCATGTCTCTCTTGTACAAGGAACTTTGAATATTTGAGGTCTTCCTAACGATATATATATATATATATATATATATATACACAGTGAAAAAAATCCAGACAAGCTAAGTTTGATCTTAACCGTCAATTTAATCAGGTTTCAAAGCTTAAATTTTGAGGGAAAGAGAGAAAAAAAAGGTTAGGACGTTTTGAGAGGAGAGTTTCGACCAAATTAACCTAAATAGGAAAGAAGACGAAAGAAACTAAGATAACAATCTACATAGTTCAAGCAAGGGAATGGCCATGGAACAACAATGCTTAAACATTATATATCAATGTCATTGATTATCTGTTTTTTTTTTTTCTCAAAAAAAGATCCTCTAGTGTGAAAAAAAAAGTCGGACATTTCAATAATTTGATTTTTAGGCCTTGGCCCACCAATACAACGATTGATGTTGATAACAAAACTAAGTTTTGGGATTCATTAATTTGAGCTTATTAAATAATGCGCAATATCTTTTAAATACATAAAACGAAAAATAGTTGCTCGGATTTTGTCAGATAATGATCAGTTATGATGACAATGATCATTTCACGCTTGGTTGTGACCTTGAAATGGATAGCCCTATCTTAGCCCTCTTGAAAGCATTTGACAATGGGGTTGTTCCTTTAAAATTAAAGGCTGCGTCCCAATAATGAATATTGTTGATTGTAAGTACCATAGTTGCCTAAACCTTAGGAAAATTTCAAGTAACAATTTGCTAACTAAGCCTCTTTTAGCTGGACTCCCTTCAAGTTAAAATGCTATATTCTTTTAATTTTAGCTTTTTAAATTAAGATTTTAATTACAAAATTCCCCCTTAAGTATTTGACAGAAACCTCATAGATATAACAAAACTTTCCTTCTAAATCCAAAATGCCTTGATATTTAAAAAACGTTAAGGGAATTTCGAATACAATGGGGGAATTTGTAATATTTTTAAACTTTTGGGATCGTTATTATAATTTCATGGTATCTCATAAGGGTTATTATAATATATTCTAAATTTAATTGAAGAGGGCTATGAATTTATTAGTAATTTTATTGGTTGCATGGATTGTGGTCCCCTTAATTAATTATTCGTAAAATTGAAATATACAAACACATGGGAGATTTCGAGGGTTTTTCATCCTGTTCTTGTCAAAAAAAAAAACCCATGAGTTACGATTGAGTATTCTGGACTTCGGAGAGGATAATTTACGTTGTTATCAAATAAAAAATTCAATATATGGAGCTCTTAGAGTCGGATGTTTATATAATTTGCGATGAGAGAAGGATAGAAGGAAGGTCTTCTGAATTATGGTATTGCAAGGAAGGTTATCTTTATCATTTGATTTAATTATGCCTGGTTTGTTTTTGAGTTTGAAAAGTTTTTTTTTTAATTTAATTTTTTTTAATTTTTTTTAAAATTAATAATTAATAATAATTTTAAAAAATATTTTAAAAATCAATCCCATCAACACTTCAAAACAGATCATCAGTGTTCGACAGGCATGGTGGAATTTTAAAAGGTTTATATTAAATCCTTCATCTAAACCAAGCAATCATACTAAGGAATATTTAATAGCATCACTTCTTCCAAGGCAAATAAATCAATATTCTGTAAATCTCTATCATTTATTATATTTTTATTTTATTGTCAAATTAATCTCCAGAAGGACTAATTCCTAATTATTAAGCAAACTATCTTCTCTGAAGGCGCTTTCACATGACGATAACATGAATTGACTCTTTGTTGTATATGTTCAGTAAATACTTCGCATGCCCGACTTGTCTTCACTATAGAAGCAAGTTAATAATTATATTAATTTATTTCCAAGAAAAGTGACAGTACACCTTGCTCTTAAATATCGTGAATTAATTGATTATTTCCAACGAATAATAAATTTTGTTAATTTAAGTAACAACTTTCAACAGAAAAGGAGTGGATAGACATATAATATATAGAACATGTTAATTAATATCATGGTTGAAATTATGGTAATTGTTATTTTTTTAAGTATTTTTTACTAGAAAATATATATAATAATATTTTTATTATTTTTTAAAATTATTTTTAACATCAGTATATTAAAAAAATAATTTAAAAATACAAAAAAATTAAAAAAAATTCAAACTCTTTGAAAACAGTGATAACAAACACCAGTCAAGACTCAAGACAAACCCTAAAATTTTGTTACACGGACATTTGGAGAGGAGGGATCGAGTTTCCGGCATATTTAGCTCGCCAAGCCGACTAGAAAAGAGAGAGAAGGGAAAATGCAGCGGAGGCCAGATGTAGATATTAAGGTAATGTACGTGGGAGAAGTTGTTTTATGTGGTTGTGATGCGTAATTGGCCTTCTCTTTAATTAGGTTAAAAGAAACGCCAAACTAGTTTAAGAGAGTCGACAGCGAGTAGCTAGGGGTGGGGGCGGATATGGGAATCTGTTTTGTTAATAAGCTAACTTGATCTTTAAGCAATCCCCGTCACTTTCACCGAACTTCATGAAAGATCAATCTCTTTCATTTCTAATTACTTAATTAGTTGCGAATGCGCGATGCATCTTTGGCATTTTACACGATAGCAAAATCGCTCCACCGATCACCAGCTGATCAATCATGCATCTAAAGCTGTAGAATCTC
>Ga0325402_1003021_pt1 | contig 14994 bp, 13 predicted proteins | sample PopdelMetagenome_22_FD_207212 | JGI IMG/M metagenome (GOLD analysis project Ga0325402, IMG submission 207212) | Populus deltoides microbial communities from Bellville, Georgia, United States - Xylem-PdKOR-R3 | ecosystem: Host-associated > Plants > Phyllosphere > Stem > Wood/Secondary xylem... | reverse complement strand
CATTGTGTACGTCCAAAGGCCAGAAGCAACCGAAGATCTTTCAGTAAAGTTAAGAAATGATGAAAAGAGACCTCAACAATAAAATACTGGTTCATCAGCGGGTCAAATATGTTAAAAAAAAAAAAAAGCCTAGAATGGTTAATTTCAAGCAACAAACAAATAAGCCAAGAATTCATTCCCCAGACAGAACCCCAAGACATGAAATAAAACAAGACACTTGGACCATCTCTACTATATTAATGGACATTTACCTTCTAAAAGGCCTTCACAAACTTCCTCAATTGTCACATTGAATGCCCGGAGCAAAATTGCAATGTTCTGCGCCTTTTTGGGATCAAGTACCCTATTTTCTTGGTTGGGTGTTAGGCTAATTGAATGAGGAGTGGCTGGCTGTGGTTTTGGCGTATTGACGACGAACAATGTCTCAATCATTTCCTCGTTCAATCTGCGGAATATCCAATTCAACCAATTATTCAGGAAGAGAAGAGAAAATAATCCATATTTGAACTAGAAATTTAGACCTCTTTTACTAAAAAAAAAAGAGCACGAAAACACAGATTACAAGTAAATAGGTAACAGAGGGTTCAGAGTCTTACTTAAAAGAACTGGACCTCAGATGATCCCACACCATTTCACGATCAGAGCTTGCTCTAACTTTATCCCAATGCAAGGGCTTTAACTTTGGTTTAGGAGTTTCCTCGGCATCCTCCATTGTTTTAGAACTAGGTGGCAACTCAATTGGCGATACATTGGTTGTGCTTTGTAATACAAAAGGCCTTGAGGGTGGTATAAGCGCTGGAGGCTTTGAAATTGGCTGGTCAGTTGGTGTTGATAATGCATTAACACTGGGAGATTCCCATTGTCTTCGCGGTAGCAACATTGGCGGAGGCGGGGGCGGGGGCGGGGGCGGGGGAGGCGGAACTGACATAAGCTGCTCGAAAACATTACTAATTCTAGCATTTAGACCCAAAACACTAGAAGTCATTGTTGGTGATACATCTGGGCTCTTTCTATCCGGCGAAGAAGAAGGTGAAGACAATAATGTAGGAGACATCCTAGTATGATCTGAAACATTCGAGATTCTGGGAGATGAAAATGTGCTCTTAGCAACAGACAATGAAGGAGACATCTCAATTCGATCAAAAACATTTGAAACTATTGGAGATGTAGGTAGGCTCTTCTCGAAACCTCTTTCTGGTGAAGAAGCAACAGACAGTGAAGGAGACTGCGCAGTTCGATCCAAATCAATTGATATTTTCGGTGATGGGGTCCTTTCCAAATCTCTATCAGGTGATGAAGAAACAGAGGACAACGATGGAGAATTCACATTAAATCGAGCCAAATCGTTCAGTACTCTATCAGGTGAAGTTGAAACAGAAGAAGGTGAGCTAGAAGGTCTATTTTGGGCCAAATTGCTATTCAATATTCTAGCTGGAGATAAAGATGGAGACCGCATAATCACATTGTTTCGATCCAAATCATTCAACACTCTAGGAGAAGTAGAAGCCGAAGACAGTACATTTCTTTCCAAATTTAGTGTAATTTTAGGCGAAGCATATGGAGATGAAGCACAAGAAGATGATGAAGATTCCCTCTCATTATGAGCATCCATTATTGATGGCGATGGTGGTGGCAACGATTGAGCAGCAAGTACAGTAACAGATTCCGGCGATTTTGGTCTGGGACTCAAACTTACTGGCGGAGAAATACTGAGAGAATGAGACCGAGCAGGAGAAGCTGAAGTGGAAGACGAATGCGAGCTCGAAGATTCAATACTTTTTGCTTCAAAACCTGCAGCAGCAGCAGAAAAACCTCTTCTAGACCCGCTGGAGCTTTCTCTACCGCCTGAAGATCCTCGCGGTGAGTAAAACTCCTCTTCCTCCTCCTCTTCATTCCCATCCCTATCAAAATTGCCACTTCCATAATTCTGCCTCGAATTATCCCTGTTGAGCGGTGGAAGGGGCCGGAGCTCCGGGGACTCCAGTTTATGATGATCAGACGTGACATTAGTGTTGTCATTGGAGCTTTCATCTAACCTCCTTGAATTTACTAAAGTTCCCAAGTAAAGAAACTCGGAACTAGTTGAAGAGGTTCTTAGTTTATGGCTGTTGCTACTTGCTCTAGTATCTGCAGTTACTTGGAGTCTGTTACTGTTACTGGATCCACCGTAAGTCTTGTTGTCGGAGAAGTTAGTTTGGTTTCTCCGGCGGCGAGCGTAATAAAAGGCGATGATGCCCAAGACAATGAGAGCGGAGATGACAGCCGAGATGGCGACGACGAGGAGTTTTTGGGAAGTGGGTTTGGGTTTAGAGGACTGAGGGAGGATGAGAGAGGAGATGTTGGCTGGAAAAGATGCGAATGCGGTAGGGGACGGAGGGGGTGGAGGGGAAGGGTAGGAAGGGAAAAAGGGGGATTGGTTAGGGGTGGGAGTGGGAGTGGGAAATGGGATTTGGGATGGTGGCGATGGTGGCGATGGTGGGGAAGGTGGGGCAGGAGATGGAGGTTCGGTGGGAGGAATGGAGTCCTGTGGGAAGAATGGTTGATGAAGAATCCGACGGTTAGTGGTGGTGGTGGATGAGGATAAGTGGAGGGGTGCGTAGGATAAGAGGAAGAGTGATATAGTGATGAAGGAGGAAGCGAGGAAAGAGGTGGGCATTTTGTGGTGTCTCGGCTCTATGCTTCAACAGCAGGGAGGAGGAGGAAGAAGAGGAAAGAAATGTGCTGTGGGTGTGATTTGTGGGGACTGTTTGCTTTGTTGAAAGAGAGAGGGAGAGAAAGGAAAATGGGAAAGGGTTGAATCATGAGAGAGGAAAAGGAAGAGGAAGGGAAAGTGTGGAGGAGAAGGAGGAGGAGGAGGAGGTGGTGCATCCAGCTAAGATTCTGCTGGTGAGTTTGTCTGGTATTTGCTACTGCTATTAGTGAAGTGAAAAAGGGAGACTTGAGTCTTTGACAATTTGCGTATGAGCTACAAAAAAATATGTTTGCTTTTCTTTTGGTCTTCTTTTATTGGGTTGTGTAATTCTACGGCGTGCTTTTTTCTACGTAATCAGACTCTACGCTCAATTTTCTTCTCAGCACAAAAACATCTTCATATCAAACATATATATTCGCTAACAAATATATTTAAATAATATATTTTTAAAATTTATTTTTTATAACTTACATTAAATTAATTTAAAAATATAAAAAATATTAATAATTTTAAATTTTTGCAAACACGTGATAAGTTATTGGGTTCTTAAATGTTATACACGCAGCAGAAACAATAAAACAAAATTATTTGAAGGTCCCTAGGATCTTGTTAGACCTCAGCATACATATCTTATAATAAACACCTATATATTAGTTCTAAATATTTTTTATACCTCAACTTATAAAGGTAAGTTCATAAGCACTTATATATTAGTCCATAGCTATTTGAATTCTCATGAAGGTAAGTTCAGTGTACATGTCTTATGATAAACACATATATATTAGTTCTAGATATTTCTTATACCTCAGCTTATGAAAACAGTTGTTTCATTTCATACAGAAAATAACATGATATATACCAGCTCCTACGGCTCTAATAAATATAGAGTATTTAAGAGAGTATCGACCAATAATATTTTAGAAAACAATGCTTTAATATAATAAGAATCTCATAATAATAACAATTTTATAATTTTTTTGTAAAGTATTTTTTGTCTCATTAACTTTATTTTTACTCTAGTTTCATAGATCGAATACTACATTTGTTAATATAATATGATTCAAATATTAAAGGTAAACTAAACTAAACTAAACTAAACTTTTATTAATAGTAAATATATATTTATATGAGTATAATAATATTATGTATAACCAATCATCGATAGGCTACAAGACTTATTAAACTAACCCTTGGCCGCATAGCAAAACGGTGTCATTTTCCTTCTCAGGGCAGTTTGAAATTGAAATTCAGCCCCTTCTTCATGAAATTGATGCTTTTGAAGGCCCCAATCATAGACGAACAAGACAAGTTCATCTCAATAATTATGTATTCAATAGTTAAATCTGAAACATCCACACCGAACACAGTAATATCAAATAAGTTTTTTAAAATAGCAATATAGTTTGTTTAATGATTATGTAACCCTAGCCTCATTGGACCACCTCCTCCCGATGTTGAAAACGGGAAAAAGCAATCGAATTCCAATCACATCACAACCACAAAGAAAATGGTATGATGTGATTTTGCTAGAGGTAGGGAATAGGGATGCTTTTGCTCTGCATGAACGTGAAATTATATTTCCAGGTTGGACTCCTCCTAGGGTTTAGTTTACCGACAATTACGCCCATAACTAGAGGTCAAGAAAAACGGTCGCGTACAGGGCCATGAAAACCAGCCATAAAAAAAAAAAAAATCAATCATAAATTATTTTTCTTAAAAATTATTGACCGCCCCCACTACAGTATTCATCATAATTGTGGTAAACAGATCGAAATGAAATGAACTGTTCATTTGTAGCTACCATTCAACTACTTTTCTTAAAAAACAAAAAAAATTTCTTGAGCTACGATGATTTTATAAAAAATAAATTATTAAATTTAATTTTTAATAATTATATATTTTTAATCATTTTTATTTAATAAAATGATAAAATAAATAAATTTTAAAAAAACCGAGCACCATCCCAACATCGATATATATTTTTTAAGATTATAATAACTTTATAAAAAATAAATCAAAATAAATTATGAAGCCCGATTCATAATAATCATCAACAATGTGATGAATCATTTTTTAGTTAATAATATGACAGAAAAAAAAATAAACGATAATAAAATCAAGCACTAATCCAATACCATGATGTTTTTCCAAGATCATAATAACCCATGTGTAAAGAAAATCAAAGAAAATAACAACGTTCAATTCCCAAGTATTGAAATATGAAAATGAATTTTTTTAATTAAAAAACATAAAAATAAAAAATATTACTATTCCAATGAAAAGTAACATGTGAGAAGTCAAATGATTTCTCCTCCTCAAATAGTTCTTTGTTAATTTTAATTTGAGTTGAAAATTAAATTAATGTACTTCTTGAGTGTATTTTAGGATGTTTGAGAGTTTGATGGCGATTGCTTTTTAGATTTTTTTCGTTTTAAAATATATCAAAATAATATTTTTTTTAAATTATTTTTAAGATTAATATATCAAAATGATTTGAAAATATAAAAAATATTAATTTAAAATAAAAAATAATTTTTTAAAAAAATATTTTTAAAAAACAAAACAAATTAGTTATTTAGCACGGGAGGGGGAATTATTGAAGTTAAGGGCTCAAAGAAGGTGATGTGAGAGAAGAAAATAAAGAAAAGAAACAATGATTCAAATATAACTATTGATGAAGAGGAATGTACGTGCCTATTTTTTATTTTATTTCCTATTAATATAATAAATGACACTCATAGTTACATTGAAGACTGTCCATGGATGGACATGGTGTTCCTTTGAAGACCATAACGTTGTGTGATCAAATCCACCTTTTGTGATAATTTGCAGTCTTCATGTTCACTGTCGAATGATGTGAGAACAATGATGGAACATCGTATCGATTTAGTGTTTAATTATTCTCTTACTTTCTAATTTTAGGTTAAAAATGGCTAAGGCCAATACTCATGTCTAATAATAATAATAATATATCAAAAAAAAATTAAAAGATAGCTCAGCTCACCAAGTTTTAGATTTGTTTTTCAATAATTAAAGGTTTAAATTTTTTTAGAATTATATAAAATTTATATAATTATTAATTTTAGAATGTATGAGATTAGTAGAAATATACAAACACTGTCGCATATACTCAAGTTTAAAAAACATGTTTTCTAGGTTTTTTTTAATTTTTTTAAAAATATTATTTTTGAATATAATAAAATGTCTATGCTAGTCAAATGTTGATTGAAGTTTTTTTTTTAATTATTTTCTTGTTGACGCGACATCAATCACGATGATAAATCTAAATGCTATTCCACGACTCAATGTCCGTATGATCACGTAATGATAGATTAAAATAAAAGATATTGAACATCAAATTAAAGAGGAGGTATTGTTTTCAATTAAAAATCATATAAACGCAATGCAGGCATTCAATTAAAAATCACTACTAGTCTCTTTATCTTTTCATATTAAAATTATTTTTTTAAAAAAATATTTTTTAAAATTAATATATTTAATGTTCTCAGATCATTTTGATATGCTAATATCAATAATTAATTTTTTAAAAGTAAAATAATATTATTTTAATATATTTTCAAACAAAAAACACTTTAAAAAACAAATTATCACACTCTCAAACACCTCTAAAAACCCATTTATCTTTTTTCCTAACTAGACTGGCCTATTTGTTTATGCGTTTCAAAAACGCATTTGAAAAAATTTAAATTTTTTTTATTTTATATTAACTTCAAATTAATATGTTTTTAGTGTTTTCAAATCATTTTGATGTGCTGATGTCAAAAATATTTTTTTAAAAATAAAAAATATCATTAACATGTATTTTACCATGAAAAATTATTTAAAAAACAATCGTAACTATACTTCAAACAATCTATCACAACAAGAAAAAAAAAAAAAAGATATAATTGCTTGGGATATGTTTGGTATAAAATATATTGTTTGGAAGAATGCAAAACCCTCAAAGTTAAGGGAGTCGAATATCAACGCCCTTTCCCCCAAAAGAATGCAATAATAAAAAACGAAAAGCAAAGACTAACCGCCCCTCTGGGCAAGGACAGGGGCGCACCGACACTTGATTGCTGGCCTTTTCGCTCTTTATTTCTCCTCGGGGCTTTGGACCGTTGAAAAATAAATAATTCGAAAAGCATGGCAAACGACCAGTAAGTAAGTGCATGATGGAGGTGGAACATGGACGACACTGTAACTTCCAAATCTTGGAAATATATATTATTGTACCATATAATATACATGATGCTCTTTTATTTTATCATACCAGTCTTTTCAAGGAACCAAGACGACAACAAGTATATAATTACAAGCATGATTATACGATAATTATTGGCGAGGCTGAGGCTGTCTCTCCTGTACGTTTGAAAGCTGTTTTTTTATTAAAAATATATTTATTTTTGTTTTAAAATTTAATTACGGTTGTCTTTTAAAATAATTTTTATGTTGAAATGTATTAAAATGATGTTTTTTTTTAAATTATTTTAGAGATCAGCGCATCAAAATGATTCAAAATATAAAAAAAATTAATTTTAAAAAACATGATTTGCACCGCGTTCCTAAACGATATCTAAAATCAACTTATACCTAAGTTAAAATTAATTTTAATTTTTAAGTAATCTTAATTTGAATCTATAGCATAAAAAAAGAAAGAGAGTGAGAATACCACCAACCATTCCAACCCTTTACTGTTTGCTAACCAACTTGTATTTATTTAAATATTTTGAACGAATACGGGCACGTAGGTAGCAACTCGAAATCACAATCATATTAAAGTCAATAATAAGCTTCTAGAAAATTCAAGAGTTAAAACTTGTTTTCTAATTAGATTATTTTGGGGGGGAACGAGGTTTCTTGGTTTTAAATATTGCTATATAATAATTTTATTTTTTAAAAAATTATTTTTTAAAATGTTTTTTACTTGAAAATACATCAATATAATTTAATTTTAATTTTTTAAAATTTATTTTTAATATCAGCACATCAAAATGATCTAAATAATTTAAAAAATTAATTTAAAACTAAATTCAAATTATAAAATATTTTAAAAAAATTACTGAAGCATAATGCAAAACAACATCTAAATCCTAACCACCAGAAGGATTTGAGATCTGGACTAGAGGGTGTTTCAAAGTGTGGTACGGTTGTTTTATAAAATATTTTTCACTTGAAAATATATCAAAATATATTTTTAACATTAACGAATCAAAATGTTTTTAAATCATAAAAAAAATCTTAATTGAAAATAATTTTTTTTAATTTTTAAAAAATATTCTTAAAATATAAAAATAAACGGAAACGTACACCCCCTTCAGTACTCACTTCTCCGGGCCTCTGGCAAAATATTTGGCTCTGCCAATCCTCCATCATCAGCTACTTCCTTTCAAAAATACTGCCAGTACTCTGTAGTAAATGCTGATTGTGGCAGTCAGGAATGCCATGCATAGACGCATGCATTTCATATGGATTCTTCGACGAGAGAGGGAGTGAAGTCTAGCTCTGAAAGCTGCCTTCCCTTTGCTGGCCAGACGATTGTTCTCTGGTTTAAAGCTGTTCTTTTTTATTGCTACACTGCGAATATTTCCAAACGGCAATAGACATTCTACTTATTATTATTATTATTATTTCATGAGAGTGACAATACATGACGAAAGTGATGATATTACTTGGCAATGGTCTCTATCCCTGTTCTTGGCAGCTTCTTGGGATTTTTTTTTTTCCCAGGAAAAACATGTCTTGTGTTTTATTAGTTCTGACATGCAAGATGCCCAGAGAAATCCTAACTTTAAATTTTTTTTATTTTTTTTAATTTAAACAAACTATTTTATTTTTAATAATCAAGGAATCTTGTGACTTGATATAAAAAACCTAAAGAATTTATAACCGGTAGTTGATATTTGTAAAAAATTTTCTTTTATGAATTTTAAAATTTTTCGATCACACAATTAGTAACTTTATAGAGAGAAAAGTTAAATTAATATTCTAGAAAAAAATATTCTGAAAATATATATGCATCAGGAAAGAAAAGAGAATGAAAAGATTATGAACCTTTAACTTGAAGGATTCATGGTGTATTTATAGTTCATAAATTTTAATTTTTTTTACGAGGAGGAAGTGTTATAGTATAATTTTATTTTTATGATATTTTAAGTTATATTTTATTTAAAATAATATATATTAAATTAATATAAAATATTTAAAAAAATCTTTAGTTATTATTGAGTTCGTCCCATTAAAAATGAGAAATGAGTGCGCATTGACTGGCGGATGCATGTTATTACAAAAGAAAAAAGTTATGGTGTGTGTAAATTTACAAGAACACGAGGGCATAATAAATAAAGTAATAAACGCTGGTATCCAATGCACGGAGACGGACATGCAAGGAAAAAAAAAACAAATAAGAAGAAAACGCTTTGATTCATATATATAGATTGAAAAAAAAACAAAGAAAAAAAGAGAAGCAGAGTTCCATCACCAACACATCACGTGAGGTCTCAGCTTGAAGGCATGATTAAGTTTCTGTTTCTGCTTCTTTTAGGGTATATTCTCCAATGAAACCTTTCCTCTTCTCTTAGATTAGCTTTCTAACAATGGTATTTTTCTCTTCTTTTCTTTTCTCTCAACTCCTCATGACATTTCTACTTATTACTTTAAACCTTAGAAAGCACCAAAAGCTTGCAAAGTGAGATTTCCACCGGGAGAAAAAGTTGCTGGTAGATTTAAGAATGCCAGTGCTAAAGCATGAAGGTGCAAAGCCTTTATTTTTATTTTTATCTTTGTTGTCTTTTGGGCATAGCATCTCTAACTTTAGAGGAAGGCCAGCCCCCCTCCCTGAAGAATCAGGCCATGAAAACAATGAAAAGGAAGCTCTAATCAGTAACATACATGGGATAACAACGCTTCTGGGAAGCAATTAAACATGCTATTTCTACCGTAAACAACACAGTAATGCTCCCTACAGGTGAACACATGATATCTTGAAGCTTGCAACTTGGAGAAGAATCTGTTGTTGCTGTGGACAGTCCGTCACGCCCTCTCGCTTTTGGTAGTAGCATCTTGAGGGGATTAACCTTTTTCAGTAGCCATAATAAAAGAAGATGAAGAAAAGGAAAAAGAAGAGAGTGAAAGCAATAAAGTGACTGGCTAAAGATGTGGAGCCACTGACCACTGATGACATACATGGGCGAGTGAGTGTGTATTGATTTTACTGTGCAATGGAGATTTAGAGATCGGCGTAGATGCATACACTGCCCAGCGGTAGATTCTCAGCAGCAGCGACAATGATTCTCAAAATGAGCTGTTGCAAAAATAATCAGTACTGCTTCATAAGGTCCTTGAGGATATGATTAATGCATAAGACCATATGGGAAACGAAGTGAATCTTAATTATTATTAAACCAGATTTTATATATATATAACTGAATTAAACAAACGCAGTTGCCGAAGTGTATGATGATTTCTTGACCGTCCATTCATCTCAATTATGGAGTTTCTATTATTTCACATGGGCTACAACCAGAACCCTTTTATATATATATATAATTAAATAACTTATATTCCATATTTTGTTTGTCATTACGTGCTTCCTTGAAGTTTCGCAAGGATGGAATGCTCCCTGTTGAGGAGGCAAATTACTTAATAAAATGTGGCATCTTCTGCAGAACAAGGATTCAAGCTGTGCAAAGAGCTTTCGACCCATGCAGAGGTGTTTAATTATATATACTGTGTTTCCTCCCAATAAAATCTCTTAGATACATAGACGAAACTTGTTGGAAGTCCATTGGAACGATATAGCCGCCCTCCTTTTTATATATATAGAGAAATTAAAACAAGTCTGTTTTTTTTAAAAAAAATAATAAAAAAATCATTTCCTACAAATTAACTTATAATTTCACCATTGAACTTTTTTCCTTCTTTTCCTTTTTTTTTCCCATCTAGTATTTGACCAAAATTTCTACATTTCACCACTTCATTGCATAAAGTTTCCTCCTCGAGATATTACAAATAATTGTTCATAAATAGTCTTGAAAAGAACATGTCTGAAGATGAACATAGGGCCTGTAGGAAAATGGAAACAATATTACTCTTTATGTTTTGAAAAGTAACCAAGAAATATACATCTAGTGGATTTGAAATCAAGCTTAGAACAACCAAAAGGAGTTGAATATGGATAAGATGCATAACCAAAAATTCATAAAAAAATATAACATGGTGAAGATTTAAACATGAGATCATAGGAAGACTTGCCATGAAGAATAGGAGTAGGTAGCCTATTAACAAGAAAAATTATTGTGGTGAAGGTAGTCTAAAATTTTGATGGAATAAAAGCATGAGCTGTAATATTCCAGTTAACAAAACAATATATCAAACATAATAATGATATAAAAATAGCATGGTGATATTGTTTGATTTTCGAATTTATATAGAGGTTGATGAAATTTTTACCGAAATTTCAAGAGAATTTCCCATATAATTAAGCATATGAAGTTATCGACAATTGCTTACCTTTCAAGGCTTTTATAACCATATAGGTTCTTCATCTCAATTCTCTTTTCATATTATCCCGTCCTCAGAAACATTCTCAACGTTACATAGACCATTCATCTTTCAGTATTAATATCATATACATTCTTAATAGTATAATTCAAAACATGTGTTAGATCAAATGAAAGAATTATTAAACCAATCATGCATGAAAATCCTAAGACATACATGTACGTCATGATGATATTGTTAGGTTTCCCTCTTTTTTTTTTATATTTTTCATCCCTCACTTATTCATGCCTTTTAGATCTAGTCCTCTCTTCTTTGTTTTTCCTATCTTAGGTCCCAATTTCTCTTTATTCACTTATGTATTTTCACACTTCAAGTTAAGAGTTTTTTTTTTTTATCTTACCAATGGTTCTTCTCTATTTACTTAATCTTATGCATTGATGTTTAAGGGGTTTATATGAGCAATTAAAATGAGACATGTCTCAATAATATGATGATGTTCAGCCAAACCATTTTGTTCAGGAGTTTCAAGACAATATAATTGATAGAATCCCTATTGAAGTAAAATAGTATTTTAAAGTTGTATTAATAAATTCACCTCCCTCGTTGCTATGAAAAATTTTCACTTGAGTTTGAAATTGGGTTTCTAGCATTCTGAAAAATTCAGGAAGAATAAGAATGGCATTTGATTTATGATTCATGGGAAAAAGCCATATGTAGCAAGATAATTCATCTACAATAATCAAATAAAACTAAAAACCATCATAAGAAGTTATGGGAGCTGGTCCCCAAACATCCATACAAAGAGTATGTAACAATGTTTCAACATATGTAATTCTGGAGGTGATATGATTCGGGCAATGAAAAAACAATTAGATTCGGATTCTGATGTAAAATACGCAACTATCCAGTTTCACAGAAACAATCATAATTCCCAATTCGACTGTTGGATTGAGCTAAACTTTTACGTGGAGTCTCTTAACTTGTTTTCCTATCTGAGATAAAATTTCAAGTCAATCAGAGTTTGGGAAGGCATCTCAATACTAGTCAACATAGGCTGTATGAATTTGTCATTTACTTCCCTTTGACTTGTGGACTTCCTATTTGGCCAGGATTCTTTTCCTACAAGGATGTGGCAGCTAGTTTTGGGAATTTTCTAGTCTTGCAAGGATATTTATGGGCAAGAACATAGTTTTCATGTGTGGTATAGACTTCATATTAATGTGAAATCCTTATGGTGTATGAAAACAATTATTCTATCCTTATTATAATAGGAATCTATCATTAAATAAGTATTCAAGTCAGCTAAGAATACTTTGCAAACAAGGAAACTAAAGAGGAGGCAACTTCAGATTTGATTCGCTTAGCTTATATGAGACTTATAAGGGGCAACAAACCTGATCCTATTATATTTAGGATATTAAATTCGGATTTATTGTTGTTATTATTATTTTCTTCTTAGTTTAGGGTTTTTTTATATTATTTACGTTTAATTGTAAGCGAGCATCATATAAGTCCACATAAGGGGTCTATTACGGCTTGTTTCAGTATAGAGTCAGTATAAATAAAGGCATAACCAGACATGTAAGGTTAGACAATTCAGATTAATAAAACTTCTTGTTTACTGCACTTATTATGTGTTGTTGGGATAATCTCCCTTCCTTGATTTTCTAAAGAACTGAAAAATGACTCACCAAAGAACAGCTAACTTCATGGCGTCATTCTTATACTTCTTGTTCGCAAATCAATATTTGTTAGGTGAGGGTTTCCGTTTCCAATAGTATTGGTGCCTAGGTACAAGTTATCTTTGTGCCACGCTCCTATCAAACCTGATTTACTTGGCTTTCCAGGAATTTAGTGTCTTTGTGTGTGGGTTGCTTGACTGCATAATCAAGAGGTTCGCTTTATTTGGTATTAGAGATTGGCTTCATTAATCAGGTTTTATCCTTTTATTTCTTGTATTTTTGTTTTTACCCTCCGCGTTAATTTTTCTTTGTGTTGTTTTTGTTTCGGGTCTAATCTTGTTTCAAATCAGTTTCAGTAAGATTGTCTTCTTCCTATATTATTCTTGATTAGTTATGTTGAATTAAGTCTTTTGGGATTAAAAAAAAAGGGTGTCATATTATTCTTTCTTTCCAAAATTTCTTTTTAGAGTAAAAAAATAATCAGAAAATGTTATTTAGGATAAAGGGATATGCTTCGCATCTGTTTTGCATTCACCTATCAAACCATATTGTAATTGTGTCAAAATTGATATTCTGGTTATTAAGGGTGAAATCAAATAATATATCAAGTTTTAACTCATTTGTACATCGTTTGGTTTAGATTCCAAATTCAGGTTTTAAAAGGGTTGATTCGCGTCGGTTTCCTTTCCATATATTAAATCAATTCAGTATTAAATCTAACTTGATATTTTGGTTTTTTAGCATGAATTCGCTCTAAATTTCAAATTTCATACCATTTGAAAGTCATTTGGTTTAGGGTCCTTTTTGGGCCTAAAAAGGGTTGTTACGTTCGTCAATTGAAAGTCCATGTAATTTTGGGTCAGTTTTCAGTCCTCAATTTCTTTTCACTTTCTTTACTGTCACTAGTTTTCTTTTTAGGTTAAAAAAAATGCAAAGGGAGTGTTGTAATCATGATTTCATGAATTCTAATGAGGTATTATGGCAAAAGAAGAAGAAGATTCAAAAGAAGAGGTGGTATCAAAAGGAGAGAAATAAAGAGATTAATGTTCTAAAAAAAGAAATCAAAAGTCTATCTCGTATTCTAGGGAAGATACAACAAGAACTTGATGTGTTAACGGTATTAGTCGATGCCCAGCAAACTTCAGAAAGAGAGGAGCAAAAACACTGCAATGATGATAGACGAAAGAGAACGGTTGTTACCTTCATCCAAAGTTGTTGGTGACGATTGTTGGCAAAAAAAGAACTTCAAAGACTTAAAAAAAAAGGCTACAACTTTGTCCATTATCCCTGTTAATGATTTGAGGATGATTCATCTAGAAGAGAGATGGAATGATATGATCCGGGCAACATAAAAACAATCTGATTTGGATTCTGATGTAAAATGCGTAACTATCCAATTTCACAACAACAATCATAGATCCCAATTCGACTGTTGGATCGAGCTGAAATTTAACATGGGGTCTCCTACCATGTTTTCTTACCTTGGGTTAAACTTTTAGATTAGGCAAAGTTCAGGAAGGCATCACAATATTGGTCAAAAGAGGCTATACAAATTTTGTTATTTACTTCCTTTTAACTTGTGGACTTCCTATTTGGCTAGGATTCTTTTCCTACAAGGATGTGGCAGCTAGTTTTGGGAATTTTCTAGTCTTGCAAGGATATTTAATGGGCAAGAACATAGTTTCCATGTGTGGTATAGACTTCATATTAATGTGAAATCCTTATAATGTATGAAAACAATTATTCTATCCTTATTATAATAGGAATCTATCATTAAATAAGTATTCAAGTCAGCTAAGAATACTTTGCAAACAAGGAAACTAAATAGGAGGCAACTTCTGATTTGATTCTCGTAACTTATATGAGACTTCTAAAGGGCAGCAAATCTGATCGTATTATATTTAGGATATTAAATTCAGATTTATTATTGTTATTATTATTTTCTTCTTAGTTTAGGGTTTATTTATATTATTTGGGTTTAATTGTAAGTGAGCATCATATAAGTCCATATAAGGGGTCTATTAGGGTTTGTCTCAGTATAAAGTCAGTATAAATAAATGCATAACCAGACATGTAAGGTTAGACAATTTAGATTAATAAAACTTTTTATTTGTC
>Ga0325402_1003020_pt1 | contig 14995 bp, 5 predicted proteins | sample PopdelMetagenome_22_FD_207212 | JGI IMG/M metagenome (GOLD analysis project Ga0325402, IMG submission 207212) | Populus deltoides microbial communities from Bellville, Georgia, United States - Xylem-PdKOR-R3 | ecosystem: Host-associated > Plants > Phyllosphere > Stem > Wood/Secondary xylem... | reverse complement strand
AAATTAAAAAACTCAAATTCAAATAAATAAAACAGCAGGAATTGACTTGAATACAGATCTGCAGAATGATCGATATGCAATGAGATCCATGTATTAGCTTGCCCCTTGCCAAGCCACGTCCCTACTTCTCTTTACAAGCATTTCGTGGGAAAGTTCGCTGTCGTTTTGCTACGACGTTTCTATCTTTAATTAGCCTGGAAAAATCATTGAAAGCGATCACATGGAATCTGAAAATCCAGTTCAGAATTTGTTCTTTTACACGTATGTTTTGTCAAATAACAGGCAGATGAGCACGCACAAGGAATATAATATGAACCCTAGTCGAAGAAAGGTTGGAATGGTGGCAGAGGAATCTAGGATTATCCTCCAATATATATGAGTGTGTTTCTTGGAATTGTCGCGATGATTATACATGAAGGGCAAAAATGATTTTCCGATCGGTGGTGCTACGCTGTGGATACATGTCAGCTCCTATTTAATACACACTAGATCATTGCCGGCGAGGATCGAGTTTTTTTAAGTAAAGAAAATATTCGGGTGTTTTTAGTATGCTTTTCTTTTAAATAAAAAAATTAAACTATATAAACATTGATTCAATGTGATTTAGTTTACTTGTTATATCTAAAAACAACTTAGATAACCCATAAAAATATAATTTGCTTTAAAAAATTCAATACAATATATTTTTTAAAATATTAGAAGGACAACAAATTAGATCGACTCGAATCAACTCTGGATAACATGTCAAATTCATTATCCAGATCATGAGACCTTGATAACCCTGTAGAAATAAAATAAAAAATTATTAAACTCAATTCTCAATCAACCTAATATTGAATGGTGGAATTGAAAACGAAATTCAACTAAAAAAAATTGTTTGGGTTAACAAAATAAATTATGAAGCCTTTTTCTTAATCAAATCAATATTTAATGATGAAATTGAAGAAAAAAATCAATTAAAAAAATATTACCAGAGACAACTCGGATTAACCTATAAAACTTGGATAAAGAGACGGACATAACTCCATGGAAAACAAATAAAAAAAATATAAAGTCAAATTCTCAAACAACCAAATATAAAAGAATTAAATTAAAAAAAAAATATTCAATTAAAAAAATACCATAAAAAACCTAAGTCAACCTGGCTAACCTGTAAAACTCGCAACCGGGTTTTATGAGACAGTGATAAATAATTAAAAACCCAATTTCATGTAAACTCAATTTTTAAGGATGAAATTAAGAGAAACAATAACTAAAAATAAAATAAAAAATGATTCAAGTCAACACGACTAATACACAAAACTCGTGACCCGAATCATGAAATTATGATAACCCGGTAGAAACCAAATAAAAAAAATAATTATAAATTTCAATTCTCAATCAACACATTGTTGAAGAATAAAATTGAAAAAAATTAATTAAAAAAATAATCGAGCCAACACGGCTGACCCGTAAAAATTTTATTTTATTTTTACCTTTTATTTTTCAATAAGAAGTTAAAAAAACAAATTCATTTATTAAATTTAAAAATATATTTCCCCAATAAGAAATATTATATTTCAACAGAAGATTTCAGCTTTCCCCTCTTCAACTTCAGTTTTTCAAAAAAATCATGATGGTAACAGGAAAGGCGGTTGCCCCATTTTAGTTACGTATCACAACTTGCATGTTGGTCACTTATTAGTTAAAATGGGATGGATAAAAAGGTAGCGAATATCCCAGGTCCACGTCACGGGTTCTTCTCTCGTGGGGCAAAAAAATAAAAATAAAAAAATAAAATGAAAAGAAAAATTACTCGAATTATTATTATTATTTTTATTAACGTAAATGTTCGGGTCAGCTTACGTCTATCTCAATTAATTTTACAAGTTTTAAAATTAACAATTATATAAGCGTCCAGTGATCATCGTATTAGCAACTATAAAATTCAAATCTAAGATTATATAATAAATAAATCTCTTGATTCTAAATTATTATCCTTAGATCGCCTCTAAATGTTTGGATTGCTGGAATTATTGAATAGATAAGAGGGCAAGATAACTTTTGTCCATATTATAGCTAAACTCGCTGTTGATTTCGTTGAGTTCACCGAATATTCAACGTGTACCTAAAATATTGAAAATCATGCATCCAATTCATATTTCTCTTGGACAAAACGTTCTCTGTAATTGCTGGGCCAGTCTAATAAGACAATAGAAACAGTATCCTCGTACCTTTTGCTTCTTCTTTTTAATTTCTTTTTTTATTTATTTGATATCTTTGCCAATTCATTCATTAAAAAAAACACAAAAATTATAACTAAAGAGAGATAAGTGAAGCATCGGAGCCCAAGACGCATTGGAATAATGAATTTATGATTTTTTATCCTTCTAGAAAAAACCTCTTGAGAAGTGGCATGCAAGCGGGCCTCTCCATGTATAAGCAATGTATGTGGTCAGCTTTGATGTCAATTATTATTATTTTTTTTAAAAAAATTATTTTTATTTTTATACTAACCCTTTAAATTTTAAAATTAGTCTTCAATTTATTCTTTATTTAAATGTGATTATTTTTTTTATTTAATATTTATTTTATTTGAAATAATTTATAAAATTATAATTATTTTAATTCTATCCATTTTTAATTTTTTTTATCTATCAACTATAATTCTATTCTTTTGATTGATATTTGTTTTATTTAAAATGATTTTTAAAATTAACTCTTTTTTTCCTTACAATTTCATCATAGAGTTTTTCTTCCTATAAAATTTGATTTTTATTTTTTTACTGTTATTCTTTTAACCTTAAATTTTTTAAAAATTAATATATATTTTTTTGTGTTGGGTGTTGAGTGAGTCCAGGTCTAGGATTTAGTCTAGGATTTAATAGATTGCGAGTGTGAGAGATTAACCCAGGTTTGTAAGGTTTGTTCAGATTCACTTGTTTTTTTTAATTTTATCATTTAATATTTATTTAATTAAACATTAAACTCTATTTTTTATTCACTTTTTATGGGATTTTTCAGTGATTTTGAAAATGACAAGATTTATATCGAGTTTTTTTTTTATCTTTTTAAAATTTAGTTTTTTCTAAAGAAATCTTGTTTTTTAATTAAGTTAAATTAATTTATTAAATACAAGTATGAGATGCTCACTTCATGGTAATTTTTTTATGTTTTCTTTCCAGGACGTTGCTTCATTGATGCATGCAATCTCTTTTGGTGTCTTCATGCATCCTTGTAGAGTGGCGTTTAAGCTTTCTTTGTTAGCTCTTTTTTATTATGGGGCGATGTCCATAGTAGGGTAACGATAAGTTTCTGATGAGCTTTTCTTTCTTCTCCTCCCGTGTATAATATTGACAATTTATTTTTTATAGTTAATTATTGCTTTTTTTATTCTATTTATTTGTTGTCTATGCTTTTTTATTATTAAATTAACTGAGTTTTTCAAACTCATTCAAGTTAATTACCTGAATCTTAAATTTTTCTTGCTTCTTTAAAAACATTAGCGTCTCCTAAACTTTTTTTTTTAATTGTAGAAAAATTTTGATCCGACCGTCAATATAGCCTATTCCATCTAGCTAGTCATTATCTAATCTAATACAAATCATAGTTATTAAACTTGGCTTAATGAATTGACTTGATTACTTGAAGCCTGATCAAGGTTGGATTTTACTTTAAACCATTTTTGAACATTGATTTAGTCAAATTCAAGTAATACCTCGCTGGATCAACTTCAATTTTTTTTAAAAAAAAACTAAAACGTTATTTTGGACAAAATAATTGAAATAATGATGTGTAGAAAGGATATCGTAAATGTACCAACTTGAGTGTGTTCAACTAGAACGAAGGTTGATGTTTGACTATAAAAGAAAAGGAATTACGTACAAAGGAAAAAAAATAATTACCGATCTAATTTTTGCAACTTATTTTAAAGGATAAAAAATAATTCATGCAAGTTTGTGCATATTAAAAAATATATAATTTTATATAAAAAAACAAGTAAAAAATAAATAATATTTAATCAAAGATTAAATTGAAAAGTTGATAGATAAATATATATGTAAATATAGGATCTTAAAACATAAGCCATATAATTGATTGTATTTAATAAATTTATTTCTTAGAATAAATATTTTATTATTAGTATCTTTCTTATCATTTATGAATTTTGATTTTTACTTTTTTAAAATGCTAACAAAAAAAAGACACGTATGGAAAAGCAATTAGAAAAAAAAAACATTAAATAAAGCTACACAAACTAAGTGCCTCCTAATATCAGAAAAAATACTGAAACTTTATTTGCTAATTAAGTAAAAATTATATTCTATTCTATTAAAAACATCATAAAAAATTGTTAAAATTAAAAAACAAATACTAGTATAAAACAATTGAAGTAAAAGTTTACATTAAATGATGAAATTTGATGAAAAATATAAAAGTATATATAAAAAATATTAATGGACAAAAAAAAAGAAAAAAGCCTAGGCATGTATATACTAGATTATTGACTCGCGCTGCCTGCGGGTCGGGTCAATGATCTAATATATATATATATATATATATATATACACACACACACACACACACAAAAATACTAGATTATTGACTTGCGCTACCCAGCAGGTCAGGTCAAAATTCTTCTTTAATGTAAATTTGTTTTTTAATATGTTGCCCATGTTTTAATTTTTTATGGCAAAAAAAATGAAACAATGTGAGGGTTCGGTTGACTTTAGAGATTCAAAAGCAACCCAAATAACCTGTAAATACATAGATTGACTCATAAAAAAATTTTAAAAATATTTTTTTTTAATATCAAGATAACAAAATATTTGATTGACTTGGGCCAACCCGAATTAACATATCGAATTCACAACCCAGGTTATGAGACTATGATAATCCTGTAGAAAACAATTCAAAACAAATTATAAAACATGATTCCTAATTAATTAAATATTGAAGGATAAATTTAAGAAAAAATCAATTAAAAAAATGACCTATAAAAATAAACCGAGTTAACCTATCAAACATGTGACTTAGGTTAGAAGATCAAGATAACCCATTAGAAAAAAATTAAAATAAATTATAAAGTTTAATTCTTAATCAACCCAATATTGAAGGATTGGATAAAAAAGAAAAAAACAATAGCCCAAGTCAATTTATCAAGCTCATGACCCGAGTCATGAGACCAAGATAACATTATATAAAGAAAATGAAATACAAAACCTAATTTAACCTACAAAATTCATGACTCTGATCATAATATTAAGATAATCTCATAAAAATTAAATGAAAATATATTATGAAGTTCAATCCTCAATCAACCTTGTCAACCTGTTTAGCATTTTTCTTGAGTTATAAGGTCGGGATAACCTAATAAAAAACAAATCACGAAGAATAATTCACAATGAAACACTATATTAAATGATGAAATTGAAAAAAAATTAATTTAAAAAAACTGAGTTAATTGAGTTAACCCGTGACATAGGTCAAGAGACGAGAATAACCCAAAACTCGCGCACCTGATCATGAGATCATGATATCCTTATAGAAAACAAATCAAAAGAGATACGAAACTCAATTTCTAATCGACTAAAAAATGAATGATAAAGTTGAAAAAAAAATCAATTAAAAAAACATAAAAAATAACTGGAGTCAACTCATATTAATTTATTAAGTATTATTCTTAGGTCATGAGGTTGAAATAACCAAATAGAAAACAAACTAAACAAATCATGAAGTCTAATTTCTATTTAACTGAATATTAAATGAAGAAATAAAAAAAAACTTAATTAAAAAAACTGGAGTAAAACAGGTTAACTTGCTGAACTCAGCATGGGAGTCGTCGGGGCATTGCTTGGGACGAGTTAAGTAAAGACTGGCGATTTGTATTATGAGAGTGAGATAATCCAATAAAAATAAATATGACATTAAATAATAAAATTAAAAAAAACATTGATTGAAAATAAATTTAAAGACAAAGAAAAAAACAAAGAACATGTGCAAATAAGGTCAAAATGAGGTTTTTATTATAGATTGCTAAACAGAAAACCCTACATGTTCTAGTGTATTGATAAAAAAAAAAATACTTGAGTCAACTTAATTAATCCGTGATGAGTGTAATGAGAGAGAAATAAACTTTTAAAAAATAAATATATTATTAAAAGATAAAATTAATGAAAAAACATTGATAGCAAAAGTAAAAAAAGCAAATGGACAAAGTCGGGTTTTCACTGCAGTAAAAACCCCATGTTTTGGTGTATTGTATAAATAATAAATAATGTATGATAATATATTATTGCATGTGTCAGTATGTGTGTGTAGAGGGTATCGAGGACGTCATTTATATATATATAAAAGCGGCAATGACGTCCTCGTTCTGATAATGCACATGCACTTGCGATTCAGGCCAATAATTTGTGAAGCTGAGCCCTGGTCAATGCCGTGATGTTGTTGACGGAGAGGGATTCACGCCGTCCTGTTCTGGGTGGCCTGATTTTCACACTAAAGCATTTCACACACATGCCTAATTAAAACTTAAAAGGAAAAAAAAATCAAGAACGAGAACGAACCCGCCCGCTCAGTTTTTTACCTTTTTAACTCAAGACCTTCACGACAACCAAGACCTCTTGGGTCCCACACCGCTTCCTTCATGCACGCCACTTTCTTGGTAATTATATATTCCCGAGTGAGTGAAAAAAAATTACTGTTTTGCACTCCACCGACTTGAATATTGTTTTTAAAATAAAGTAGCACTCCCCCTCGAGATGAGAAAATTAAAAATTTATAACAAAATAATTTAATTTTAGCTCTTTCTTTTCTCAAATATAGCTATATGGCATTTTTATAATATTATCATTTTAAAATAGGCTGTTTTCTTTTTATTTAAGATTCAGTCAAGATTCACTGTGATCATACGTAGGATTTTTTATTCATTGGATACCATTCAAACTTGTATTTATTTTCAGATAAAATTATAGTAATTCTTTTTACATGATATTATCAATATTTTTATTGGCTGTTATATGTTAGCATATGATGCAGAGTCTTTTAAGTCTATGGTCATTGATACTCCATGAAGATAGAATTTATACTTTGATAAATTTTTATTATAAAATTTTAAATAGTTTTTTTTTATGGTGATAACTCTTTTTTTTCTTTGATTGCATGCAAATAATGAAATATAATTTTTAATGTGTTTTTTTATTGTAACTTGCTTTTAATATATAATGGATTACCATGGTAAAATTATTTTTTTTCCTGATTAGAGGTGTCTTGGTCATTATAAGATTGATGATTGTTTGGGTATCTAAATCTTTTTTTTATTATTTTTTCATAGTAAAAATAATATTTTTTTACCCTGAAGTCAACAAGATTTAAAGTTGTTGACCAAGGGTTTTTTTTTAAAAAACTTTTCATAAATTTTTAAACAGTAAAAATATTTTTTCATCCTTAATATCGAAAAAAATATTGTGATGTTGAACAAGAGGTTTTTTTTTTTTTTCCCATTCTTCATATATAACTAAAACATGTATTTGACTTTAGAAAAGACAAAATAAGGTTTTCATCTGGAGCGTTTTTGTACTTTCACACGGTTTTTTTAGTAATTACCATGTTCATAGGGATGTTTTGATATTTTCATGTTGATTTTTTTAACTTTTTAATAAAAAGAATTACTGTGTGCTCAATGCGTGCCAACAAGTGAATGACGTTTGCATCATTTAAATGGCGCGTTAGATGCCACCCGATAACCAAACTTGGCCTTTTGTCTTTGCATGCACCACTATATCTTCTTCCACATGATTTGGTGTGTGATAACGTACGGTGACCGAAATGTCACCAGTGGTCGGTTTTTTTCCTTCTTATTTTCTCTCTAATGCCAGATAAAGTGCGTGATTCTCATTTTTATTTTTGATTTTTCAATTTCAGTCATCTTTCTTTTGATTTTTTATTTTGTTTTTACTTCTTTTATATAAGTTTTTTTTCAATTTAGTCCTTCAATTACAAAATTCTCATATGTTTTTTTTTCTCATTTTGATGGTTATTATTTTTTTAATTTTTTTCCTTAACTCTTTTATTAAAATTCTTTTGGCTTTCAATTTCATCATTCAATTACAAGCTTTGTTTTTTTTTTTTTAATTTGATCCTCATTCTTTTGATTTGTTTTTCCTTTTGTTAAAACCATTTTTCAATTTAATTTAACCTTTTAATTAAAATTTTTTGTCTGCCTTCTAATTAATTTTTATTCATCCTTATTTTTTTAGATTTTTTTGTGTAATTATTTTTTTCTTGGTGTCATCTTCAACATTTGATTTATTGGAGATTCTGCTTCGTACGATCTTATCATTCTGAATTAATTTTTTGCAATATTAGTTTTGTCATTATATTCTGTTTTTTCTATAAACTTATCTCGACCTTATAATTTAATGATTTAAATAATAAATTTTATATATTTTTTAAAAAATCCATTAAAGTAGTTTGTACACAGGCAAATTTTTAGAAAAAAAGTTGACAGCTCATGACGAAGCTTAGCTTAGAATATATATATTCTTAGTGAGATAAGAAGAATTTGCCTTTTTTTTTTTAATGAGAAAGAAGAATGTACTAAAGTCATATATTATAAGAAGACAATAAATATTCTTGGTTTTTTCTTACTTAAGACTCCATTTTTCACGAAATTCCACTATCAAACCATATTGTTAGTAGTTAGTACAAGATGATCTCTCCATTGCTTAATAACTGCTCAAGGCCCCACCATCTCTCCCTCTGCTCTCTCTCTCTCTCTCTCTCTCTGTGTTTTCCCTTCTTTTCATGAACTTTGAATTCAAAGGATGAAAATCTTTCTTCTCATAATACATCATTCGTTCTCTATAATTTTTTTTGGGTGGTTTTAAGATCTCAACTTAAAGAAGAAATGAAGCAAAAATTAAGCACTTAAATTTTGCACATGGAATACTGCTTGTCTTGGAGCCGTTTTGTCTTAAAAGTAAACTATAGTATATCTCTCTCCCTCTCAGTATATCTCTCAGTAAACTGTTTTTTTTTGGTGAAAATAACTTTCGTTGAGTTCAATAAAGAAGAAAATTGTTTTGCGTGGACAGTATTGTAGGTCCAAGTGTCTCAGTTTTCTGGGTCAGTGAATACCCAGATCTTTTAACAGGCTCTTAAACCGACTCTGTTGTGTTTTTTTAGAGCTTGAAAAAGAAGAAAAAAGGAAGGGAAATAAGTGGGTTTGTGTTTTCCAACCATTCATGAGCTTCTCTTTCTGAGGCTTAAAAAGGAAGGGGAATAAGTGGGTGTGTGTTTTCCAACCATTCATGAGCTTCTCTTTCTGGGGCTTGAAAAGGAAGGGAAATAAGTGGGGGTATGTTTTCCAACCATTCATGAGCTTTCTCTTTCTGGGCTTCCTTTGTTAAGGCTAGTAATTACACTAGAGTATTTTTCTGAGCAATAAATTAAGATACCATTTACAAGATTGAAAGTAGAAACCAAGAAAGATTCTACTTCCATTTATTGTCCCTTTCCTTATCAAAGTTTGTGTTTTGTTTCTTGTTTCATAACAGGAGATAACTTGATTACTGCACTTGTCTAGTTAGTCTCCAAAATAGTATGTTTTTCACTTCTGATAAAACGAGGAGCTGAACTTCCTCTTTGGTTAATTCTCCAAGCTTCATTACTAATCTCACAAGTTCCAACCTCGAGTTTCTAGTCTCTGTTGTTTTCTTGAACAAACCTACTTCTGGTATTCAAGAATCAAGATTTTAAGCATATGGTTCTTAAGATACTGAATATTCCATCGTCGAAGTTTCTGGTGTTTAGAAATGCAGAATAAAGTTTAAAGCAAGATTCTTGTTTTGTGACTGATCTGATAAAAGTGGTGAGTTTTATCCTTTTGATCTTAAAATATGGCTACTAAGCTCCACAACCAAGAGAGACTACCAGGGAACCTCAAGAAACAGCTTGCTCTTGCTGTCAGGAGCATTCAGTGGAGCTACGCAATCTTCTGGTCCATTTCAGCAAGACAACCAGGGTACTAACTAAACCTTTCCATATCTCCTCTATTTTTGTTGTGAGTATCGGTGCTAATATTTTACTTTATTTTTAGAGATTGTTCTTTTTTTAGCGAAATAAAATATATTTTAAGAATCTCGTGAAAGAAAATTTTCTGTGTTTTGTTTGTAGTATTTGTGAAAGTGGATCAGCTAAGTTTCTGGGAGTTCATTTACATGTTGGAACTGGGTGCAGGGAGTTCAGTTTTCAGAAAGAGTGTAATATGTTTGATCTTCTATGGTTAGAGTGAAATCTGGTTTTTGTGTAAAGAATTGTGTAAATGGTAATGATTTTGACATGTAATTGGCATTTTTAGCTTCATGAATTGAACTTTAGGCTTAGCTTTAAAGGAATCGACCCCTTTCTAAAACCTTATTGTCCACATTTAACAGAACATCTATGAAGATGGCTCATGGTTCCTTTCTTTGAAGATGTATTTACGTTTCCCCAACAAAAGAACATAGCATTTATGATAAGCATTTCTTTTTTTGCCCGCCCTGAGAGAAAGGGTAGTCTATTTATTTGTGTGTTGATTATAGCCATGAGCACTGTGATCTTAAATGAGCTGCTCATGCTCGTAGCTCTCATGCATTATTTGTTCATGTTCTTATCACTGGTAAATGTGAATTTTGTAGAGTGTTGGAGTGGGGTGATGGGTACTACAACGGAGATATTAAAACAAGGAAGACAATTCAATCCATAGAGCTTGATGAAGATGAATTGGGTTTACAGAGAAGTGAGCAGTTAAGAGAACTCTACGAGTCACTTTCAGTTGGTGAAGCCAGTCCACAAGCTAGAAGACCTTCAGCTGCATTATCTCCAGAAGATCTCACTGATACAGAGTGGTATTATTTGGTTTGCATGTCCTTCATATTCGACGTTGGCCAAGGGTAACTTCATTTTCTTTACCATTTTTCTGAACCAGGCCTTTCAATTTACTCATTTTTAGAGTTCAAATGTCGTTAATTCTTCCTTTGAATTGTTCATAGGTTGCCAGGAACAACATTAGCAAATGGTCATCCTACTTGGCTATGCAATGCTCATTCTGCAGATAGTAAAGTATTCAGTCGCTCTCTGCTAGCTAAGGTCAGGATTCTGTTTCCTTTCTGAGATCTTATTTCATTTCTGAATAAAAGTTGTGCACGTTAGACATACTCAAAATGATAAAAGAAACTAACTTTTTTTCCTTTTAATCCTTTTGTCTCTTGTTCTATGATGGGAATTGTGGCGACATAACCCTCAGAGTGCATCAATTCAGGTACCAATTCTACCTATTTCCTAGTAGAATTCCAGTGTATTATAGGCTTAGGCACACAACACTGCACTTTTTACTGAATGCATTACATCCTCTATGAAAGAATATTTTAGAACCAGCATATATGGATTATACCAAAATCTGAGCAAACTTTCCTGTTTAAACTTTCAGACCGTGGTTTGCTTTCCATTTATGAGAGGTGTGATTGAGCTTGGTGTGACTGAGCAGGTAAATACTTCTGTCAGATCTCAATTTAGAGTATAATCAACTACAGATTTGTTGTCTGTACAACACTACATTCGCCAATTCAAGTCATGTTGATTCATTGTAATTTGTTTTCTAAAGGTTTTGGAGGACCCAAGTCTCATTAATCACATAAAAACATCATTCTTGGAGATCCCATACGCAGTAGCTGCCAAGAATTCTAGTGCAAGAAGTGACAAAGAGCTTGCATGTGCCACCTTCAATCGTGAAACACTTGACACCAAACCGATTCCAATTATAGGATGTGGAGAACTAGACATAACTTCCCCTAACTGCAATTCAAATGATCAGCCGGCTGCAGATTTGATTATGGTTGAAGGGCTAAATGGAGGAGCTTCCCAAATGCAAAGTTTGCAGTTCATGGATGATGACCACAGTGTCCATCATTCCTTGAATTCTAGTGACTGCATATCTCAAACCATTGTAGATCCTGTGAAGGTTGTTCCTATTTTGAAGAATGTGAAGGTAAATAACCAGAATCATCTGGATGTTCAAGACTGCAATCACACGAAGCTGACTTCATTGGACCTTCGAAGCGAAGATTTTCATTATCAAAGTGTTCTCTCATGTCTCCTAAAGACCTCCAGTCCATTGATTTTAGGACCCGATGTCCAGAATTGTCACCAGGAATCGAGCTTTGTCAGTTGGAAGAAAGCAGGATCGGTGCATACTCACAAGTTGAAAAGTGGAACTCGACAAAAAGTACTAAAGAAGATACTACTTGAAGTTCCTCGGAAGCATGTTGATGGCTTGCTTGACTCCCCAGAATATAATAGCAATAAAGTTGTAGTAGGGAGGCCAGAGGCTGATGAAAATGGTGCAAGCCATGCATTATCTGAGAGGAAGCAAAGAGAAAAGCTGAATAAAAGGTTTATGATTCTGAAATCAATTGTCCCTTCAATCAGCAAGGTAGTTAAGAATTAGTTCCCAAGAGTTAATTGGTCTTGAACAGGGAGCCATAGGTTAATTTTTTTCGTTGTCTGTGCAGGTTGATAAAGTATCTATACTAGATGAGACCATCGAATACCTTCAAGAGCTTGAAAGAAAGGTTGAAGAGTTGGGATCTAACAGGGAGCTATTGGAGGTTCTTACCAAAAGAAAACCCCAAGATACTGCGGAGAGGACATCTGATAACTATGGCAGCAATAAGATTGGAAATGGAAAACATTTGTTGACAAATAAGAGGAAGGCTCCAGACATTGATGAAATGGAGCCAGATATCAACCATAATGTATCAAAAGATGGTTCAGCTGAAAGTATGACTGTCAGCGTGAATAAAGAGGATGTTCTAATCGAGATCAAGTGTCGTTGGAGGGAGGGAATATTGCTGGAGATAATGGATGTAGCTAGTCATCTCCATTTAGATTCTCACTCGGTTCAATCATCTACCATGGACGGGATCCTTTCTCTGACTATCAAATCAAAGGTATGAACTCAAGATTGCATACAATGGAAGTGACCATCTATTTATATCATTGAGGTTAAATTTTGATTATTATTAACCATGATTCCTTAAGTAATGTCATAATGTTTATTACAGCACAAGGGATTGAATGCTGCATCAATTGGCACAATCAAACAAGCCCTTCGAAGAGTTGCTGGGAAATGTTGAAACTTATTCTCAAATCGATGACAGTATGGTTAGAATTCACTGCTTCAGTTGTAAAATTCCGTGTTGTGGAAGGCTTTGTAGATCACAGCTATAGAACATAGAATTTCCTCCAGGTAGAGCAGTCTAATAAACAGAAAATGCTCTTGTTCTGAACATTTGTATTTTCTTCAATGATTTAGCGTGGACTCTGCACTAGAATGAGTATTTGACCAACGTATTTTTAACAGTCTATTAAATTCCCAAAATCCATTTGACTAAAACTTCCCCTTCTTGATTGTCAATTTTAGTGGAAATTAATTGATGCTAGCATGCAGTATGTGAACTCACCAATTACGGCTTGCCTAAAACCCGACTCCAGTGTGTGAAAAGCTGGCCCGGTGATAGATTGAAGTTAAGATTTAAAACCAACACTAGTTCGTCCACTGCACTGCTGATAAAGTGATAGGAAGGGATCCTATGTCAAAGTGGTGAGAGCACGTGTAGAAGCTATCATATTTTATAGCAGAACATACTAGTACATTTTTGGCTAAGAGAAAATTCAGATTGGTTATGTGGGCTGCTGCTCATGGCACTTGGCAGTCGACTTCGGAAGATAAATAGAAGATAAGAAAAGAAAAGGCATGCAGATAAATTCCATTAAAGTTGGATTGTTTTAGCGCGTGGAGGGTTGTACACCTGCAAATTTAAGGGCCAAACTGTGTTTATCGATCTGATTTCTCATTATAAAAGAAGAACATGAAGAAACAATGTATATTGTAGATGGTTAAAGTCAGAGTTAGTTAATTTCTCCGTCACACACACAGCAAATGTATAACCCTGGCATAGGTAGTTGAAATCGGGACTCGTTTTTCCATTATAAGAGGGGGGGGGGGGCGCACATGTAAAACATGTGTAAGATCAGCTAGCTTAGGTAGTTCAAGCCGGGACAAGTTTTTCCATTAAAAGAAAAAAAGAGAGCATGTAAGACCAGCTAGCATAGTAGACACCCCAAAAATATTGCTGTCAATCATTATAAGCAGCAAAGAAAAGAAAGTGTTCTCGCTTTAGTACGAGTTTTGAGTACTGTATGAAGATGTGCTTCTTTGCTCAAGAGCCATAGTACACGCACAAACATTATAGAACATATTATTTACGAGGAATCGACAAAAAAGCTTATACCAGTCTGCATCACCAAAGTTACTTGCCACCTTTTGACCCTCCAAGGCATGATAGCGCCGAGACTATCTGCCGAGCACTTGACCTTGGTGTCAAAGTTAAAATGATCACTGCTGATCAACTTGCAATTGGAAAAGATACTGACCGCAGGCTTGGCGTGGGTACCAACATGTATCCCTCCTTGGTGATAGCAAAGATGAGTCAATTGCTTCCATTCCAGTTGATCAATGAACTCATTGAGAAAGCTGATGGATTTACAATAAATGATAAAAGTAAGTAGAGGACAAGACCTCGATGAACACATCAGCAAGTCGATCATGGCTGTGGATGTAAAAACTTGTTAACAAATAAAATGACAATCAATTTTAATGTGTTTTGTTTTTTCGTGAAACACTGAATTAAAAGCAATATACACACGACTTGGTTGTCACAAAAAAAGTGAAGATCCTAGTTCAGTAAGAAGGCCTTTAAGCCAAATTAATTCACAAGCATAAGATGTCATTGTGCGATGTTCAGTTTCAACACTAGATTGTGCAATATGTTTTTTGCTATGTCAGTAGACAAGATTACCACCAACAAACATACAATAATTCGTGGCTGACTTTGATCAATAACATTTCTAGTCCAATCTCAATCACTATATCTAGTTATTTGAGTATGACCATTATTAATCATGACGATTC
>Ga0325402_1003015_pt1 | contig 15006 bp, 14 predicted proteins | sample PopdelMetagenome_22_FD_207212 | JGI IMG/M metagenome (GOLD analysis project Ga0325402, IMG submission 207212) | Populus deltoides microbial communities from Bellville, Georgia, United States - Xylem-PdKOR-R3 | ecosystem: Host-associated > Plants > Phyllosphere > Stem > Wood/Secondary xylem... | reverse complement strand
TGTTCAATAAATGTTAAGCACACAAGTTATAACCAGGCTATACTTGCCTGTTTCAACACTCAGAAAAAGAGTGTCGATTGTTGAGATAAAAGGAAAATAAAAGGGAAAAACACTTGAGTTGATGGAATAGAAGGAAAATAATATGGCTAAAGCATTGGGAACGACCAGATATTAGCATACAGCTGCAGCAGATGGAGACCAGATATTAGCATACAGCTGCAGCAGATGGAGACACTAAGATATGACTCTTGACTATCGCACTCTTCTTATCCCATGTTTGGGGCTCTGGCACATACTTGAGCTCTTTATGGACGGCAAAATAATTTTTGATGTGCACAAGGAATACAGGCTCAAGCCTATGCTCTTCTAATCTATAACAAAACTCATGAATATAAGCTGATAGCAAGCTGCACGAAAGCATTCCAGTCACGATGAGCAAGCATGCTCGAAGGTATAACTAAGAACAAGGAGAGCTTATTTTCAAATTACTTGTATCCTAATGTCCCAATGACACGATGATGCATCAAACCATGAGACTGTGTGCTGTGGTCATGAATAAAGAGCAGAAAAATAGCTCAATAAATACAAAAGCTAATTCATATGAAGGGTCTACAATAAACCGATGGGACAAGAAGTTAATGCATATCAAGTCATAGAATCATAGAGTAAACAAGAGACTGACCAAGATTTCATCCTTTAGCAAACTAAGCCAATAATAATAAAAAAGAGAGGAAACCTCATATGGAACACAACACCGTGAAAACATAAGTCATCAATCCAGCTAGTCTACGCACCAAAAGATACTCGAAGATATCCACAGACTAACAGCTTAAAAGTGAAGTCATTTCTTATTCAGTGCCCAGCATTAAGAATCCCTTTTGATACGACAAAGTCTCTAATCAGGGCATACATAAAGCATAAAAATGACACTAAGGAAAATGCAAATCCGCACTGTACAGGTAGGCAATTAACCATAAAGAGTGTGAAGCCCCACTATAGGATCTTCATGCACTCTATTAAAATCGAAACTTTAGCTTCACGAATGCAGAAATATAATAATTCAACCAATCCATATCTAAAGCTCTTATTCCCAGACAAAATACATAAACTCCAGTGTACGAAAAGCAGCTTTCTTTCAAAATGATTCTAAAAATAGCATGCAACCATACTATATGTGTGAGCTTGTAGCCTTGACCACAGAGAAATGCTACTAAAATAACAATTTTGGCGACAAAGACCATCTGTATTCTGTACAGAGTAAAAAAAGAAAAAAGCCAGTAGTTTCAACTATTATATTGAATTACATTAAGCCTCAAAAGCAGGAGATCGAGAGTGATCTGGTACATTAAAAGGAAGGAATAGATGACAAAGGAAGACAAGAGGAACATCCTAACACGAGCAGCAGGTGCTTCTCTACTTCACTTGCCATAAAGCAAACATGATATCTTGAAAACCAAACTCCTTGTACTTAAGCCTACCATGATATCTCTAGTTCATTGGGAGATTCAGTTGGTAATCTAATAGATTTAGTAATGTGTATGATCAAGCAGAAAAGGGGTTTGCTTTCAGTTCGGGCTATATTTTATATATTTCCAACAGCCTGCAACTCTTCCCAAAGAATTCTTAATATGCTATGACAGCGGTTCCAAGGCTTTCACTCTATGGATGCCAGAACCAATCCAATCCTCTGACCTTCTTTCCTAAGGATTAGTTTTTAATTCCCACCCGTGGCATGCCCTACAACTCGTGCTTTATTGAAACTTAAATTTCTAATCACAATACAAATAAAGTTGACAGCCAGTAGTTTAAAAGGGAATTACCAAATCCCATTTGCTTCCACACCACTAAGGATTAGCATCAAAACACTCACCAGAAACGTTTAACATTTAATCAAACACAATTCAGTATTGCCTCACCCTTGTCCAAGGACAATTATGAGGAACAAAGCGAGTTTAATTCATGACTCACTTGAACAACTCACAACTCATAGGCTCTTATATATTAGTTTCCCAAGAAAAAGAAGTGCCTTGGTATAATTCCTTTTCTAGAACATTTGCCAATATTTAGGTGTTGTCATTCCCTTTCTCCCATGCTAAAATAAGAAGGGAAAAGGGAGTGCTTACAAGTAACTACAGAATCAGTAAGTATTAGGATCAGCAATAACTCCTAGCTACAATCTGAACTTGGAGCGTCAAGGTGGTTTGAAACTAAGATTATAATTTTACCAAATGAAAGCATCTAAGATTAGTTGAAAAGAAAAGCTTCTATTGGTTTTTATCCTTCGATGCAATCCATGAAAAAAGCTATTGCCTCCATGGATTCTACCTTTAAAGCTAATAATTCTGATTCTTGAATACTCCCTTAAGATGGAAACGAAAGGAAAGGGAAAGTAGAAATGAAAGCCTAATGCCCCCAACCCTAACATGGATAACTTCTCTACATGTTCTCCCATGTTGCGGTACTAATTCAGATCCATTACCGCCAAAAGGGTCTTTCTTTTCTAGGTTTTTTTTTTGACATTTCTAAATCTGAAACCTTGGTTTTTACAGCAAGAATATGAATAAATGTTCTTAGAGGTGCAGGGTTTTTGTCCAGAATCCATATGGAAAATTGGCCATGAAAACAGCCACTCCCACCATTCCTCGTGTGATCAGGCTGTTCTGCTAAAATGCACTAGGTTTTATGCTAGCGTGCGCCTCACTCTCTTTCACATTATGTGATTGCTATCACATGTTCCCATAACATAGAAGATTATATTATAATAAATAAAATCTACTGCACAAACATCAACAAACTAGTTAACATACTGAGTAGTAAAAGAGAGAGAGAGAGAGATTGAGACCATGAACTTGACTTCTGGAAGCACCATTGCAGAGCGTATTAAACTGAGCCTCAATATCATTCAAGAAAGCGGTAGCTTCATCAAAAGGCCTAGAGAGATCCGCCTTATACTTCATCAGAATGTCGCAGTAAGTTTCCTACAAAGAGAAAAGGCATCATGTAATGTCAGTCAAGAAACGAGAGAGAGAGAGAGAGGGAGGGAGATAAGGATAAAATCCATTTTGAAGAAGAAAACCTAGAAAGAAAAAGGAAATATTTCACTTGAAATCAAGAAATCAAACAAAGGAGTCCCGCAAAGGAAAGTAGGGACTCTATTTCCATGTCTAAATAAGTAACTAAATAAGGCCATCAAATATGGAAACTGAGAAAGTTAGAAGAAGATGAGAGAGATGGGGAAAATAGGTTATTAGGGTTTTGGATCCTTCAAGAAGAGAGGAAGTACTAAGAGAAAAAAAGAGACCATGAACTCGTCAAGCTCGGGATCTGCACCCAAGCAAGAGGCGACAGTATTATCGGACCTCTTGGAAACATCGTTCTCTTCCCGGATTTCATCTAACAGATAAGCCATCTCCGGCGGTGCTCCCACCTGAAAACACAGAAATCAAAAGAAATTAGTAAGATAACAAATAAAACAACAGTACCAGTAGACTTATCGATACCCTTTATGGAGCACTAACCAATAAATATTGGAACTTTCCAATTTCCAAGATTTTCAAAAGACTAACAGCATATATGGTCTGCACAGCTTCCCTATTTTTTAGGCTAGCTGATAACAGAAGTTTGTATTGCATAAGAGTGGTGCTTACATAATAACAAAAATGTCAAAGAAATTGATCAATTTAATATACTGGGCATCAAAGAAGAAATTTACAGGAGAACACACATGTAATTGCAACGATATAGCAATAAAATACATTCAGAAATCGTCGCACAATACATTTCATGGATCAAATTGAGGCTCTTATACATCCTTCAAATCAAGACCACTCAAATGATGGAAATCAAGAGTCCCAAAACTTCTTAGTTTTTTTCAAGAACTTCACACTGAGTTTGGCTCGTTTAGAAAAGAGTCTCGAATACTTCGAGTTCCGTCTGTCACTTGGCCTAACTGTTCTAGTTTGCTTGATTTTAAAGAACATTACATGTAGTTCAAAATCCAAATCATTTGGTTACCAAAAAGATTAGTGTATATACCTTCTGGCAATCAATATAAGCTTCGAGTAACTTGGGATAAAGAGGGTGAGAAGCAATTTTAGCCCTAATTGCACAAGAAGCCTCCTCCTGTGAATTATTACTATTACTATTATCACCAACACAACCGCTACCACCACCTCTCTGCTGCTGCTGCTGATGATGATGATGATGCAACTCCACCACCATTGAAGCAGCATCAGATACTGAAGAACCACAAAACAACTGCTCCGATCCAAAGAAAGGAAATGATGCCTCCCCAGCTGCGGATGGGAACCCCATATGATGGTAGTAATTAGCCACTACTGGAGCACCCGCGTTCTCTGAGGGCACCTGCAAAGAGTAATCAGTGCTAGTGGATTGAAGACCGTGCAGTTGCTCCATCATTGAGAGAGAAAGAATCAGGTTTAGCAAGCTGGGTTTTTCTACTGGTTAGCAGCAGCAGTGGTAGTAGATACTTGAAACAGAGATTAAAAAAAAATATTGGGTACAACTGTATTGAAATAGAGAAAGAAGTGTGGTTTTGTAGTGGATGAGCTAGTGAGAGGAGAGGAGAGTGTAGTTACAGTACGTAATAAAAATAAGGACTGGGTTTATGGGATATAACTTTCAGTCTCAGGTGCTTGAAATTAATTAAATTAATGGAGAAGAACTCTAAACTGACGACGACGACGATGATGATCAGAACAAGACAGCGAAAGAGAGGAGTGAGTTTTTCAAAAAGCGGGTAAAGTGGTCTTAAATTGTGATTTTAGCGTACAAAAACAAGGAGAAGTTCCTGAGGCATGGTGGACCCTCGAGCCTCAGTTGCTTCTTTCCACTCCCTCCAGGCCCAGGGCAACAGTTTGCAAAAACCTCCACGCCATTATGGCGCGCGTTGCCCTAACTTGCCGAAGAGTCTTCTTTATATACTTGCTAGTGAATTCCCCATCACAGCATCACTCTTGGCAAGAAAAAAAAAACCTGCCGCCTGCATGGTGGTGGTAGATGACGAATAGACGGTAATAAGCTCTTCTGTAGCAGCACTTTGGATCCTCTAGACAAATAGTGGATGGGACCATCTATGTTTTGCTCTGGGCTCCAACCCGAACAACTCTCTCTAGCCGATCAACTCCAATCTCAGTCATAGAGACCCGAATCGTAGCACGTGTTGGGCTCCCGTCTTCATGTTTGGACAAAGCCCATTAACTTAAGACGCTCCTAATTATGTCGTTTTTTTTTGTTTTTCTCAAATCACGTCTTAAGTCCTGTTGTAGTGTGTTAAATGATTTTCTAGAAATTTATTTAGTATTAAAAAATTTAATCAATAAAAAATATTTTTCAATCAAATAAAAATATGTCTCTTATAATTACTATTTTTTTATTAATTTTTTTATTTATCAGATTTTATTTTTTATTTTTCATTACTATTTATTTTATTTAAAATAATTTATGAAAATAATTTTTTTATTTTCATTCTCTTTCAATTTTTTTATCTGCTAGATCTGATACTCGTTATTTTGATTGTTATTTATTTTATTTAAAATAATTTATAAAATTAATCTTTTTTTTATTTATCATCTTTCAACTTTCTTATTTATTAGTTTTGGTTTTTATTTTTCTAATAATATTTTTAAAAAAATTAAATTATTAATAAGATATTTTCCAAGATATAATTAAACACTGAAAAGTATTTTTTAATTTATTTTTATGATACTGTCAAATATATAAAAAAAATAACCTATTTTTCTTGAAATTATTTTCTAAATAAAAATTAATTTTCAGGAAATAAATATAACCTTAACTTAGCTTTGTTTGAATACGAAGGAAAATATATTGGGCCATCCATGATGAGTTAATTAATCCAGTACATGATTTTTATTGGATAAAAAGACAATACGTTTTTTTTTAATTCAAAGATGAAGAAATTGTGTAAAAGAAAAACCTCTCTCTAACTCTCAAAGGGATTCATCTCTACAATAAAGGTTCATCTAGGCTGTGATTTCAAAGAAGTATAGTTTTGATCCATTTAAAGGTTTCCAACATTGGTATGAAAGACATTTTGCTTGTTTTCTCGTCCAATTGACATGTATGAACTGTGTAAAATATATTTAAGATAATTAATGAAGGTCTGCCATGAATACTTCGAAGTTACTTCTGTAAAAAATCTATGTTCATGAAGTGTTCTTGGAGGCTGGTAATCTCCTTTTTCATAATGAACTCGGTTGTATGCTTAGTATAACTACAAAGTAGACATATAAAGCTTTAAAATGGCATATTATATGAATTTCTAAGCTAAGAAACAAAGAGGTTATAAACGTTCCAAGTTAAGAAAAAATTACAGAATTTTAGGATTCCTGGAGGTTGAAGATGACCTCCCAGTCTCAGTTGCACCGGTGGTGCGTGTGAGGTTGCAAGGAAGACTGCGAGTCTTTCCCTTGGTCTGTCTGTCCGAGACAGAAAACAGAAAATCCTAAGAGGATTTTTGTTGCTTATGGTGGATCGTGAGATTCGACAAGAACTCTATACAAGAGTTCTTAATTCAATACCTCTAACAAAATAATATGTGTGAGATTTGTCTAATGTGCTTAAGTAATAGTTTGAGTTTAAGTAGTCTTATTTATCATTATTATTTATTTATTGGGATAAAATTTGTAATTCCCATACCGATAATTTTATAAAATGATAAGCTTTTTGAAATATATTTATATATTATAGAACGACCAAAAAATCAAGAGTTTTTTATTTTTATCAAATCAAATCAAAAGCTATGATATAATCCAATTGATGCTTTAATATTTTGTTTTTAAAAAAACTGTATATGTATGAACAAATATTAGTAAACCAATAAATTAATTGATAAACTGAGTCTTAGATTGTTGAATTCGTCATTCTGTGTTTTTATTTTACTAAGAAATGATGAATATTTTAATTAATTTTAAATTTTACAATGTACAAAATCTAGTAAATACTAGCTGTATAACTTGTACTCCACCGAGGGGTAGGTAAAAAACTTTTTTGAGAAAAAGATGAATAATTTCAGATTAAAAGATTAAATTAAAAAGAAAAATCAATTATATAAAAAAATTAAAAAAAAAACCACCAAGGATCAAATCTTAAAAAAATAACAAATTAAAATTTTAATTAAATAATGAAATTGAAATTTTATTAAAGAGACAAGAAAAAAATACAATCAGAATCAAATTTAAGAAAAAAAATTTAAAACAAATCAAAAGCTTATAAAAGTGTCAAGGACAAAAATTTAAAATCAAAACAATGAGGTCTCATACTTAAATATCCCCAAAGAAAGGGATTATCCTTAAATTTTAAATGCCAAGCGTGGATTTTGAGGGAGGAGAAAGGGAAGAAAAAAAAAAGAAAAAAAAAAAGGTTGTCGACGCCAAACCCGATGACCTTTGTCCATATGCGCAGCCTCTGAAAGGAGGAGAAGCCAAGGCAAATCAAATATTGTCATGAAAGATGGTGTCTGACTAACGAGCAACACCACACGGAGCCGCTCAAAGGGTGTAGGGGATACCATATGTTTGATGCGCGCTTGCACGCGTTAGCAACTTTTTTTTAAATAATTTAATATATTTTAAATTACACAATTTGTAAACCCCGGTTAACTGAAGCAATAATTTTATAGGATTAGTGAAATATTTAAAATTTAACCTGTAGATAGCATGGGTCTACTAAAAAATATAAATGACATCATACTAAATAATTAGAAATAAAATTTTAAAGATAAAAATGCTTTTGTTTGTTATGTTAAAAGTGGGTCGAGATAGGGTATTTAATTAAACAAAAAGTACATGAACTAAACATAAAGGCATTGTTGTAAATACAAAATCTCTATACTATAAAAACATGTTCTTTCTTCTCCTTGAGGCCAGCACCATTGTTCATGGGAGAAAGAAGGGTTTTTTTTTCTTTCACCAAATTCATTAGGAAAACACATAAAAAATAATAATTAAGAATGGTAAGGGAGTTTTGTGAATTAAAAGAAAGAATTCAAGTCTTTTAAGGGTTTTAACGCTTAAAAAAGAGAAAGTGAAAGTTAAATAGAGGAAAAGAAGATGTAAAGAAAACTTTGATTTTTCTTACAAATTTCTTCTTAAATTCATGTTAGTAGGAGATAAGAAGCACTCCTACATTGATTGATTATAATTCTAATGTGTTTTGAAACTTGATATGTTGGAATTTAGTTATGAAAAGTTGAGTTGAATGTGTTAGGATGTTTTGATTGATGGTTTTGCTTTGGAAATGAATTCTTGAGTATAATAAAAGATTGGGTCAGGTGGAATTAATACAAAATTAAAAAAAAAATCATGCCTTCTTTTTGCATGTGAATTTCAGCTAAGATAAAATTGGAGGGTTTCAATTTACTAGTTCAAATTGTTGTGAGATTGTGTTATATGGAGTATCTAATGAATATGTATGAAGGAAAAATTGCATAAAAACCTAAGAAAAGAAATTAGTGTTCTATAAGGGATATGACCAACCACTTTAAAAGAAGAGTGATTAATGGTGGAAATCAAAGTAATTATTTGTTTATTTGTGTGTTTAGTATTATGATTGAATGGGTATATGCTGTTGAAAATTTTAAATATATAGAGATGATGAAATTGATTTTTTATGGTAAATCGATGAAAAATAATATATTATTCCTACTGGTATAGGGAAGGTTACAGGACCTACCCAGCATTAGAGGACTATTTTATGCACTCAAATATCAGGTAGGTGCTTAACACCTTAAATCTAAAATATTTACATTGTAATTCATAATTTTCTTAAAATGTATCGTAACTTTATTTGAAAAATGGTAAATTATTGGAGAAACTAGTTTCCTAGTTAATAAAACTAGTATTTTGGTTAATGGGCAGTCAGAGAAACTAGCTTCCTAGTTAATTAATTTGACTAGCGCCCTGATTAATGGGTAATTAGAGAAACTAGCTCACTGGTTAATAGACAATTGAAGAAACTAGTTCACTGGTTAACGAAACTAATGCCTTGATTAATGGGCAATTATAGAAAATGGTTCCTTGATCAACGGAATTAGTGCTCTAGTTAATGGGTGAATAAAGAAAACAATTGATTTAGTAATGAAATAAATGTCTGGATTAGGCTAGTGAGGACATTGGTATGCCTTTAAATTGTGCTGATTGTATTGATTCGTATAGTTCATAGTAAAATAAGAAATTAATTACCTAATTTTTGATGTGGTAAATACATAGAAGAGATAATAGTAGATAATCATTGTAGATAAAACTGATTATATTTAGTATTAAATAAATTTTTAGATACCTCGCAACATCGTGTAGAATGAGCAGATGATTAAGAGATTTTTTTATGAATTAATGACAATATAATTTTGTTATATGTTAACATTTAGTAATGTAAAAGTTGGTATGTAATTAATATCTAGATTGGAAATATTTATATTTTTTGGTTAAATATTTCTCTTTATAAATAGACTTTTAATATGTTACGTTTCGTTTAGTACTTTAGGACTTAAATTGTATAAAATCTAGACCATAATGTTTTCCTATATTTTACGTATCATGCTTTGTAATTGTTTATTAATTGTGGAAATTGACTTCCGAGGTATGGGATAAAGTCTAGGATTATTGGACTATAATCACGCTGAGAAATGTAGTCTATTGGAAGTTACGAATAACTTGCTAAAACCTAAGGGTAAAGGAGGATTCTACCTGAGATTTGGATATTAATATAGCCAAGTCAAGAAATTGAGTTCTATGGAGAAAGTTAATAGCTAAAAAAAGATCAAATAACAAATAGGGTATGTTTTTGATTTAAATTGATCTAGCAACTATCTTCATAAATTGATTCAGTCGATTGTTTAGTGGATTAAACAATTAATTTTGTTATTGTCTTAACCAATCAATGGAATCGGTTGACTAACTAGTAAGAAAAATATTAGATTATGAACTAAAATGATCAATCGTTAGTATTGATAATAATCAAAATTAAAAAATATACTTTCAATGATAATTATATTCGTATAGATGGTATATTGTGTAAATAAATTTGATGTCGTTACACAATTGCTCATAAATCAATCAAATTATTACAAAAATACCTAAAGTCCAATACAAAAAATTCCCTTGAATGTAAGGCATGAAAAACCCTCTCACAAGGATATACAAGTCATTTCATTGTTCATTAAAAAATAAAAAAAATGAAACGTATGCTTTACATAAATTTGAATTCAATGGTATAAGGGTCTTTTAAATGTGCATTATAAAAAATATATATATAATTGCCTCTTTTAAATTTTAGTATGTCAAATAGACTTTTTGAAAGTATTAAATTAACTCATATAGATAGGTTTTTTTTTTTTTTAAAGGCAGAATAGGTATTTTACCCAAAAAATTAGAAAGGCCATGCATTCAATCCTTTGTTTTTCATTTTTTTTTATGCTTTTGTTTCTTGATTTAGATATTATTAAACCAAATTGGCACTCATGCATGTGTACCCACATATTTAACATAAAGAAAAAGTTTAGGGTTTTAAAATGTTTTTTTTATTAGTTTCTATAATTTAAAGAGAAACGTTTCTTATATGATTAATATTTGAGAGAGAAACTGAAATAATTGAAAACTTGAGAAGAAAAATTGAATTCGTTTGTTAAATATGGGTGCTTGAATTAATTTATGCATTACTAATTAAGAAGTCAAAACTCCACTATGATAAAGAGGGGGAGAATCAGAAAGGGGCATTATTTTAGATTCCTAAACGTAAAAAACAGCACGGATTGGCAAGAAATTATTGGTGGAGTTTTTTATTTATAAATATATTAAAATGTTTTGAAAATATAAAAAAAAAATATTCAGAATTTAAAGAACACGATTTGTACCGTATTTATCCTTTATTTATTAAAGAAATGAGTGGCCCTGCTCTCCCCTTGAGTTCTAACTATGTACATGAACATAACTATGAAAATGATAACCTCACACTTCAAGATCATCTTCTTCAATGCTTGGATGGATCCTGTAATCTCACGTTGATCAGAAGTTTTAGGGGGTCAGAGGAAAAATACGTAGATGAGCTCTCGTTGCTAGCCATGAACAAGATGATGGGTGTCGATAGGTATTTTTAAAATATTATTTTTAGATTTAATTTTTAGAGAAATTGACTTGCAAATACAAGGTAAGATCTCTCATTTGATTTATTTTTATCAATTTTTTATGATTTAAATTCCATTTATAAATCAAATTAATTTATTACAAATATTCAAACAATATATATATATCTCTACGTACATTAGCTGCCGACGAAAAGAATACCTGCATCATTACATTAGTTGCTTCATGCACATAGTGGAACTTACTTTCCATTAAACAATCAAAAAACATCATCATCATCACTTCTATGTTAAGACCGAGAAGCTTCGGCTAAAGATATACTCGAGAAGGATTTGCTGTTCCTAGCTATGTCTTCAACGCATTATGTATTTGATATTAGCTTAATTCAGTGAATAAGCTATCATCACGTCTCCTTCTCCCCTAAAAATACTTAGTTTTCCCCCCCTAAAGTAGCTATCTAGCAGCCATTGATGCATGGAAATCACAGGAGGCAACCTTTCTTTTCCTTTTTATTTCTTCTCCGTACCCTTATGAAAGGAATATGCAATACTTAAGAACAGTGGAAGTTTAAACTTTTTAATGAGCAGATGGCTGAATTTGGGGCCGACAAACGTAAATTAAACTATATATAAATTTTAATAAGAATAGAACCGATTCCCCACAAACCTTAGAATATCTGCCCAAACTCCAATGTTCCCTTTCTCTAATGATAACTAGTTGCCCACTAGAGCAGGAAAAGAACGAAAAAGAGAGAGGAAAAAAAAAAAAAAAACCCTAAACATTCTCTATCTCGTATACCATCCATCTTTTTTATATATATTATTAAGGCTAACATCCCACTTAGATGAGAAAATAAAATTTCAAAGTTTTGAGCTATATATATACATATGTATTAATTATTGATAAAAACAAGTTATGTTAAAGATTTTTATTTACTAGTTAGTTAGATTATTTATTTATTTTTATTATTAACGTGGGTGTTCGGGCCAGCTTGCGCGTGCCTCGACTAATCTCACAGGCTCTGAAGTTAACGATCATGTAAGCCTCCAGTGACCATTATATTAACAACCACATGGTTCGAACTTGAGACTAGAGAGAAAGGAAACTTCCTAGTCTCAAGTTAGATTTTTTATTAAATTATATGCATAATACATAATAGTATTGAATATCAAATGAGAGGTTAAATATTTATATGTTTTAACGTTTTCAAAAATGTATGGAGCACGAGCATACCCTACCACAAGAGGTTAATTATAACTTAGTCTTGGATTTCATTAAACTAATTAACTAATTATTTCTTATAGTTTTAAAAATTTTAATCTCTATATTCTTAAATTTATTCAACCCCATAAACTTTCGTGTTTTCTTTTCAATTTACTTTTGAACTTTCGCTTCAAGTTACACAAAAATTAAAAAGGAAAGAAATAATTCGTACGTTAACATGAAAATATTTATGAGAAAAAAGGCATCCTTCGATTGAGTATGATGAACATTGATTTAGAAATTCTTGATAAAAAAAAGTTAATCTTACAAGTGTTAGTGTCCGTTAACATGGATACTCTTAGAAACAAATGAGGGTGGTCCCGTCCAATATTAGTGAGGCTTTCAGATGGTCCTGTATCTGTAATCACCTTTCTGGAGTCCTATTAGATATAATTCAAGAGTAGAAAGCACATGATTTTGAGCTACGGGCTGCTTCGTTTGAGTTGGTATATATACACTGGTTCAGACGATTTTAAATCTAGTTGTTGGGATTTAAGGGATGGTCCTTTCTAAGGGCTTTTTTTGGATTATAAGGTCTATAAGATGGGTGTCTGTTGCATTGCGAAGAGAGTCCTAATATCTTAATCACTGGTAGTTATGATTAGTATGGGATGTAAGATCAATTTCAAAACCAGTCAGTGAAACTTCATGAGTTTGTTGAGGGGGAGGAGTTTAGACAGTCAAGCACCACCAAAATGTACCAGGCCCGGGTCTTGGCAGCTTGCGTGCACATTAATGGCTTTGCAGTTGTCAAGATTGGTGAGGAGAAAGGTGAAGTGATGGAAACCTGTATCAAGCAGAATGGAAGAGAGGGGAGTTATCTCTCAGAAGGTTAAACAAAACAGCTATGAAGCTGACTTGTTCCTTTTATGACCAGCTTCTTCAGATACAGATGCCAGAAAACAGTTTTGTTTAATGAATTTGATACAGTTTAGTACATCTTCGTACTAAATTCTGGATGGATTTATTGCTGCTACTTTTGGGGATGCTTTATCATATTTTGTTGGGTGTGGATCATTCATCCCATCAAACTCTTACTCCTTCGTGTTACTATAATAACTAAGAATAAAAATTTCCAGTATTTGTGATTGTTTATTCAAAGTAGTGCTCAGGCAGCCATCCCTAAAACAAGGGTCCTGGTATGCTTCAATGTTTACTTTGTGAGCTTTCATTATGACGCCTACGCATATGGGAGTAGCAGACATTGCTTTTCATCTGTTCTTATTCAACTACTGAAATTGTTATTAATTCCTAGCTAGGATCTCTTTATGGTCGTGGGTCTTTCTTCACTTATTCCTGGTCTGTATGTTATGTCAGCTCTGTCATAATTTGTGGACTCCACAAACTCTTATGATCAAGTCACTTCCATCATCATCATCTAATAATAGAATTGGAGAGCAAAGCATGGACCTATCATTGGTGTTAAAGCGATCGAAATTTCCGTTGGTAAAATATTTGCACTTCATATTGCTGTGGCGGATGCTGCTTCCTTGTATTGGAAACAGAAAGAACCTTTACTACATCATCCAACCCTGTCAATGGCCATTTAGATTGGTTCACTTTGGTTCGAGTTTTGACATTGTATAGAGAGAACAAAAGGTGCACTTTCAACGCTTGGAAGTTGTAAGAAGAGCTTCTGGGCTGGGTTCCACCATTGCAGTCTTCTTTCCCTGTGGCCCTTACCTATGCATCGTTCGGGCTTTTGGAGATCTGTCCGTGATCAAGGCCTGGCTTATCCTAGTCTCGTGCCTAACCAACTTTAATGGGCTGTTCTGTTCATGTTCTGTCATCAACTGGGGATGAATTTCACTCATTCGCCTCCATTTTGAGTGAGATTGTGGTCCGGTTATCCATGGTCTTGTGACTCTTGTGTTGTCGGGATTTAACGTTTCTGTCCCTTATTTTGTCCAAGAGAATATCTTTTTACCACAGACAAATAAAGTCAGGCACCTCAAATACCCATGTCGAGACATGGGTGTATACTGCAGTTGTTGAGGCCAGCTAGCTCATTCTATCCTTAGTTACTAGTACATTCTTCAGGGTTGACCTCTCTTTTATTCTTTATTTGTTTTTTCTTCTCCAAATTTTTTTCTTCTTGATTCTGCTTGGGAAGAGTTAAAATTGGACACCATGGCCTAAGACAGAGGATGGTATTGTTGAACTAAAGAGATAATGTTTTTGAGGTTGAGCTTTGAAGACAGTTGGTTTATCTCATATGTCGCTAGAGAGATGGGTAAAGAAGTTCATAATTTGTTTTGTCTTTGGTTCCCCCCCCTACTGGTGTAGGGCCTGAAGGCCCTGAACTATTAGAGGACAACATTTCGAGGGTTAACGAAATAGTTGTCGCTTTGCATTTATCTTCGAGGTAAATAGTAAAATGCTTCAAACTACACATATACCCTTCATCCACTTCACAAGAAGTTCATAAATATATCCCTGAAAAAGTTAAGAAACAAGTTGGTCGAGAAATTGATTCTTGACTTCTTGGATTCTCCCTTCTTTTGGAGGAATTACAGAAACTTGGACAAGAGAACCCTTCAGCATGGCAAGTTTTTAATGTAACAATGGCCATAGCAACAACAAGCGAAATATGAATGATTGATAGTACGATCAATGGCAAAGA
>Ga0325402_1003014_pt1 | contig 15007 bp, 10 predicted proteins | sample PopdelMetagenome_22_FD_207212 | JGI IMG/M metagenome (GOLD analysis project Ga0325402, IMG submission 207212) | Populus deltoides microbial communities from Bellville, Georgia, United States - Xylem-PdKOR-R3 | ecosystem: Host-associated > Plants > Phyllosphere > Stem > Wood/Secondary xylem... | reverse complement strand
AAGGTGAAAGAAGAAGAAAAGAACAGATCTGTAGAGAAACAGATCCAAAACGGAAGAGAAGAAAAGAAAAAAAATCCAAGAAACGGTCTGGACAGAAATGGATTAAAATCAACTGCCTGTGTTTTTTCCTTGTTTGCAGGTCACCGTCGGTGCAGAAAGGAAGAGGGGAGGAGGCTGTTACAGACCCCCCCTGTTGGTCCACGCGCCGCCAGTGGCGGTGGCGCGTGGAGGAGTCGCGCCGCCACTGTTCACAGTCACAGAAGATGCCCAGGATTCTCCAGCACTGTTCCCGAAGCTATTTTTGTAATTTTCAAATGTTGCTGTGTATGTCTGGATACTGTTGTGTTTTGATTTTCTTGTTTTTTTTTTTTGGTTATTTTGTAAACATGTAATTATGGGTGAGAAAATAGTAAAAAGGGATGTGTGTGTTTGTATTTCTTTTTATTTATGTTATTGAATTATAAAAATTAAAAAGACAAAAAGAATTGAGTGTTTAATTTGAATGTGATTAAATATCTCAAGGATAAATAAAATCAAGTTGTATTTTCCATAAAAATGTGAGAACATGTTTCTACATATATTCTGGGATTTAATAACTGATTTATTAAAGCCTTAAGAATTTGATTAATATTTTAAATTTTCAAATCGCATTAAACTGTAAAGCAGCTTACCTCAGGTAGGGTGTGCTAGGGGTGCTAATACCTTCCCTAGCCACAACCAGTCCCTTACCCTCGAATCTCTGACGACGACTAGTAAATCTGGTTTCCTAGTAACTCTCAATTCAATACTAGGTGGCGACTTCCAAAGAACAAATCTAGCAAAACTTAAAGAAAAATCGCCGAATTGCTGCGCGGGGGACGTGCGACATCAGTGTTTAGGACTCCACTTTGTCAAGCCTATGTAAATATCTAACTTAAGCATAATGGAATTAACACGTTTATGCAGTATGCTTTTGTGTAAATCTTGATGTAATTATAAAAGTCTAACTTAGCATGTAAGTACATTAGTTATCTTGTAATTAACCCTTTTGAAATGTTCAAGAACACTTATTTTGTTTTAAATGCTCTCTTTGCATATGAGTATCCCTTTTTATTTTAAATTGTATAACATAATATGTGGGCTATGTTCATATTGAATTTATTTTTAAGATATATATATATGTGTATGTGTGTGTGTTGTGTGTGGACTGTATGAGGTGTTGAATATTGATGATGGAACCATGTGATGATTCCATTAGAATATGAATAGGTATGATTATTTATTTGTTGTTAATTCTTTTGAGAAACAAAAGAATTTTTGAAGACAAATGCACTTTAGCTGTGTTCTATTTCGCAAATTCCAAGTTGTGTTTTATATGGTGTTGCATTTCCATGAACAGAACCATTTCCTTACCAGTTTTGGCTGATATTGATCTCTGGTTGGTCGTCCCTCTGCTGGATTTAGTGGTTTCTGATGGCTGACTTATGCCATGTGCCTTGTGTTCTGGTTGATGCTGCATGCCATGCTGTGCTACATATGTTGCTCACTCCTGCTCTCATCGCTGTTTAGTCATGCTTTTGGAGTCCCTGGCTTGATGGGCATAAATGGATGTATGCTGCATGCCATGCTGTGCTATATTTATATTTATATTTATATTTATCAATAATAATAATATTTTTATTATAATCATAATAACAATATTAATAGCAATAAATGAATAATACCATTAATATTTTAATAGCAACAATAAATTCTGACAAAATAATTAGAAAAATAATTACTCGCTTGAAAAAAATATTCAGAACCGTGACATTTAAATAATTAGCACTCCACGCGCAGCAGTCGACACAATTCTGACAAAATAATTACTCGCTTGGAAAAAATCTCACGTAAATAAGAGATATTTGACGACACAATTCGGACAAAATAATTACTCGCGTGGAAAAAATCTCACGTGAATAAGAAATATTTGTAAAATATTCTCACGTAATTTTTAAAAGCCAATTTGTGTTCTCAGCCAATGTTTTTTTTTAATTATTTTAAATCAATGTGGGTATCTACTTGAGAAGTAAAAATAATTATAAAAAAATATTCAATTAAAACATGATTTAAAATTTGAATTGTGTCAACTTTGATCAACCTATGTAATCCATGTTATAAATTCAAGAAACTTTATAAAAAATAAATAAATTAATTAAAAATTCAATTAAAAAAATATTTAATTTAAAAAGGATTTTAAAAAAAATCAATATGAGTCAACTTTTCAATCTCATAGCATTGGTTATATAACAAATCGAGATAACCTTACAGAAAAAAAAATTATGATACTATATTTTCAATTAACTCAATTTTAAAAAATAATATAAAAAAAATAATTAATTAGAAAAGATGTACACAAAAAATTATTCAAGTTAAACTAGGTTAACTTGTTAAACTAAAGACATGAGTAATGAGATAATGATAAGTTCATAGAAAACATATCAAAAAAAATATATGAAACTCCACTTTCAATAAATCTAATACTGAATAATAAAATTAAGAAAAAAAATTAAATTCATGGATCAATATATAACCTAATAAAAAAATTACGAAGCATAATTTTCAAAAATAATCTAATATTTGATGAAATAATAAAAAAAATGATGTTATTAAAAAGTAAAATTAAAAAATAAATACAAAAAATAAATACAAAAAATTATTCCAATAAATAATATATTATAAGTATAGATCCTTTAATAGTTAGGTCAAAACTTTCTGAAACAGTGTTATTCTATTAAAATTCTTAGATTAGTATGCGAATTAAAAAAAAAATCCACTCTTTGGTTCTCTAAACACGTTTAGAATGGAGGGGAATAACTACTTGTAGAAAGTTGTTAATTAGCAATGCTTGTTTGGCTGCTTTTTGTAGGGCTTGGCATTTCTGTAAGATTAATTGTTTTCAGTTTGCTTTCGTTTGGAGTTGTAATTCTTTCTTAAACAGGATTTCTTCCTGTTTTGGTTGATTTTGATCTATGAAGTTTTTCTTTCATAGAGCTCTTGAGAGCTGTGATGCTACTAGTAATTAACATGTTTTCAGTGTCTTGATATCATTACCTACAGACAAAACTTGTTATTGTTATTATTTCTAAACAATTTATGCATCAAATGTTGCAATATATTGTTTTTCCAAGTAATTTTAATTTGCTATTAGGTTATAAACTAGATTCATTCAATAAATGGCCAAGCAAGCCAGTAAAAGGAGTTAGGCCCTGACCTCGAAGGTTATGATATTCCAACCTTCAAATCCTTTGCAACCAGTTCACAAAATATCCCAGTAAAAATAGATCAGAGGGACTGATATCAGCTAGTCGAAACAAAAACATCCCCGAACATTTGTTTTCTTTGTACGGAGAGAGATTTTGCAAATGGTGGACCCAAGACCCGAGCAAAGAAGACGATAAAAGGGATGCCAAGTTTGGAATCATTGAGTAAGAAGCAACCCAAGTTTCTTTGGATGATTGAACACATTGTATTTGCCCACTGCAGATCATTGAGGGAAAGTCTAATACAACAGAATCTGGTGTGTCAGTCTTTAGCATCAGTATTTGTTCTTGTATCTATAGGATGACTTTCAACTGGTGAGAGACTGTCTTGTGAAAAATCTACAGTAATTATAGATAAATATTTTAATAATAAAAACTAGAAATAATGTAAAATTTAACGTGGTTCGCAACATGAGTACATTCACAAGAAATGAGCTTTATTTTTCATTATATTAAAATAGAATTATATGATATATATTTATAATGGACCTTAAACTGTCCAAAAAAAACCCAGTCATCCAAGAAATATTAATAATATTTTTTTATTATATCGCAGTTGCCCCGCAACCCCAACCTATTTATCATCCTCTAAAACAAAACAAGAACTAAATTTCAAAGAGACAGATATTGTTGTTCCGCTTCGCTCGATACGCTCTGTAAAACACAAACTACAACGGACTGTATTTCAGGTCATATCTATGATTCTAGTCCAGTGGATTTTACGAGTGATATGGGGAGACGATCTGTAATTCACCCATCTGTTCTTAAAATGTCTCATCCACCAAGAATACTATCCTGGATGGCAAATGGATTTGGTAGCGGTCTTGATGCTCTCTTCCTGTACAGATTGAATCACGGCTTGTTGAGCACCGGCGGACTCTGTACTCCTCTGCTGTAAAGTACATAATATGTGCTCAGAGAATGATGATCTTGCTCCTTATCTAGACATTTGCAATCTCAGAGTTTCTGCATTCATTTTACTCTTTCCCGCCCCTTATCTTGGAGTTTTTGCTCTTTTTGTAAATTATTTCCTAGCTCGAAAGGGATTCTACTACTTGCTTGAAAATAATACTAATCAAATCAATTTAGAACTCAGACCTCCTCAAGTCAGAGACCACGTTCTTCGAGGTTGAGTTGTTGTCTCCAAGGCTATTTCTGTCACATATAAAGCCTCTTAAATCTCGACTTTTCTTCTCCTTTTCCTTATAGGAAACTCTCGTTGCCCAGTTGCCACAAGAACACTGCCTCTATTTTCCAACTTATAGTTGCTGAAATTCCTTCTCCCACAAGGACTCCTTGCACAGACCTCGCAGCTGCCGATTCTTGGATGTTGTTCCTTTGCTGCTGATTTGTGGTCTACCTGGATTCTCATTACCATAAGAACATTTGCTTGCTCTGTTGTTTATTGATTATTTCATATGCCTTTGAAATCTAATTATGAAGGTTTGTAATTTTAACATTTCTTTGTTTCTCTTTCCTCTTCTCACTCTCTTGTTTTTCATAACAGACAAGGGAGAGCCGAATCTTCATACTGAGATTCCAATAAAAAAAAATTGATTTTAGTATCAATGATTTTATCATAGAAAATGGAGTTCATTGATGGCAGTTTTATCTTGAAAATACATCAGAAAAAATATGTTTTTTAATTCAAATTGACTTATAGTTTTTAAATAGAGTAGAAGATGTTTAAGAGTTAAAAATGGATTTATTAAGATTTTTATGATGTTTTAAAAATATTTTTAAATAATAAATATATTAAAACTTAGGATTTTAAAATTGAAAAAAATTATTACAGTGAACATTATATATTACATGCTTATACACTCTAAGACATAGTTTACCTAGAATCTTACCTGAAAAAAAAGTCTTAGACATTAGGTTACTAAGTTAATTCATATGTTATTAAATTAATCTTTAATTATTTTTATTAAAACATTGTTTTATTTTTAAAAATAATTCTTCATATTAATCCAATCATGTCTAGATTAGGATTGACAACATCATTCCATTAAGGTAATATCTATTTATAATTGAACTTAAAATTTATTTTAAATCAAACTTTAAAATACAAATTTTTTTAATTAACTTGTTAAATCAACCTGTATCTAACACACACGTACATATATATATATATATATATATATATATACTCTTAAAACATTCTATAAAAATAAAATATACAAACTAAGTTTTAAACTGTTTGATATTTGATATTTGATAATCTGATAATAGTTATTTTTTAAAATATTTTTTATTTAAAAATATATCAAAATAATATTATTTTTATTTTTAAAAATTTTATTTTTAATATCAGTAAATCAAAATAATTTTAAAAAATAAATAAAAATTAAATTTTAAGTAAACATCATTTTAGCTGTAATGACAAACTCATTCTAAGTAAATAAACTATCATAGAAATCTCAAAATATATTCAGTAAATTAAGGGTGTGTTTCGGAGAGGTATCGTTTCACAAAAATTTTAATTTTTTTTAAATTAATTTTCTTAAATATTTTTAAATTGTTTGATAACAAAAATAAATTTTAAAAAATAAAAAATATATATTATTTTAATATATTTTAAAAAAATTATTACGATATTAAACACAGTCGGAGACCCGAAATTAGTTTGGTTGCAATTTCAATGTCATCGCAATGGAAATAAAAACGAGGCAAAAAATCACGTGCATCACACGTGACAAAAAGGCCACTATGTAAGAACAGTGCTTGCAGCTAGCTGTGACAGAGAAAATGGAGAAAGACTGTGAGACAGCATAGGAGACCTGCTAAAATTCACTCTTGAATCCCAAGTTAACCAAACCCTAGAATTCAATCTCGGACTCTCCAAAGAGTTCTGCATTAATCTCCTAGAAGAAGACCCAAATGACATGTCATGTAACTGTCCTGCAACGGGTAATGAAAAACCTTATAAAAAACATTTCTGTGTTTTTTTTTTCAATTATTTGATTAAAGATTTGATTTTTAAGCATAAATAATTAAATGGACTGCAGATTCTTTTGATGGGGTCGCTCAATATCCTTTGTATAAGCGTTTAGCTTTGTATCATTCTGTAACGTGTGGTGCTTTATGGAGAACTTATGTGCAGATGATGTTTTGTGATGAAGATAGTAACTTGAAGTAGAAAGAAGAGAATTGGAATCATTTGATTAAAGAAAAGGGACTTGAATTGATAAATGTAAGCATTTTCTAATTGTTATTGAGTGTTTTTAATTAATATTGATTGGTGATTTAAGTGTTTTTCTTTGTCGGGTTTTGGAGGGTGTATTTTGTGAAATTCATGTTCAAGAACCTTACTTTTCACTCTTGAAAGGTGTTGTTTTTGTTTCTTTGATATGTGGTTTTTCAATGTTTTCATTTTTTTAATATATTACCTGCTGTTTATGTGGTTCAAGACATTTTCTTTTGTAACCTGGGGTTGTGTGTGTAGATGGGAGCAAAACAGTCGAAGGAAGGTGTGCTACTGGTGATTACATAATGTAGATGGTTTGCCATATGCTTCAAGTACATCATCATGAATATTTGCAAGTTTATGATTGTGCAACCTTTGAAGAACTCTCTGCAAGAAAGTGGATGAATGTCTTTATTTTCTTATATATTTTTGTAGCTTATATTCAGTCTGTTTTGCTATAGAATTGGGCTGGGAGATGTGATACTCGTAAACAAAACTGTGGTGAGTTGAGCCCGCATTGTCGAGATATATTCATTCATTTATATTTTCAGTCTGGGCTATATACTTTTATCTGTTTCCTGAATGTTCACAGATATGCTTCATTTTTGAAGATGTTGCAAGCTGAGAGTCTCGAGAAAGTCCTTCCTGGAGTTAAAACTGTTGAAGAAGGTAAACCTAGTTCTGTGTTGATGTTTATGCTTTGCTGTCGAAATGATGTTCTCAGTTGAGACATAGCGAGGATGACTTGCTAGAATAAGCTGTCATACCTCGTAACTGCCTATAATGCTGGGAAAATTCAAGATTTTAGTTTGACTAGTTAGGGATAAGGAGTAGGGTTTCTGTTATTTGTGCACAACAGTTACTGGGTTGTAAACTTCTAAATATTTCGGTTTGCATTTGTGCAAGAATCTTTACATTACACTCTTTGCTCCAAGAAATCATTTTAAATCTGTATTGTTTGAAATGAGAGACTTGTTGAAAAAATTGTTACTGGTGATTGCGTTCTTGAATTTATAAGGTCTGAATTGTATAACAGGGCAAACCGGGTGTCAAGATTTATAGGAAATTATATGCAGAAGAAAAGGAAGTGTCTAATGGTGTCCTGGCAATCTGTGTTTCAAAACTGGCTGCCCAGCCATACCTTTCTCTGGCTAGCATACTGTTTGTGAGTTCTTCCTGACCCTTTTGATTCCTATTTTCATGTGTGGGACTTAAGTTTAATTTTATAATGGAGATCTTTGGGATACAGATGTGACATAATATTTATCGTGTGGATCATGTTTTGAAATAGTCATACCTGTAAAATGGCTTTTAGAGTTAAAAGTTCTGGTTATTTTGGTGTCTCTAATGCAGGGATTGAGTTATGGAGGTGTTCAAAGTCAACTGCGTACTGCAGGTACTGGTTGAACAGTTTCTAATGCCCTACCTATTCCAAGATCGACACTTCTCTCATCCTTCATTTTTCCATATAATCTGAATGTAAGATCATGGTACATAATGAATTGTTTCATGCCGTAAGCTATCTCAAGAGATTTTTTTTAGCTTTTTCTGGGCCCTATGATAAGAAATTGGGTTGCATTGAATTGATCTGTTCAAAATCTGGATTCAATAGAAAGTCATAGTAGAGAAAGCTCATAGCAGAATTTACTTATCTCTTAAAATGCAAACAATGACTATTCAAGGGAGAGCAATCATCTACCTTGTTTTTTCTTAATATCTGATATGTTAATCTAATCTATTTATCTTGTTCCAATTTAGTCATCCGTGAGAGAATTGTTTTGTACAAAGGGAATAATTTCTTGCTTGCTGGACTTAATATTCATGTTGCCTTTAGACCCCCCAAGTAGTGGCAACCAAGGTTGATTTTCAGCATTCTTTGTGGGTACATTTCCTAACTTTTTTTTCCTTTTTGTCAAACTGTCAAGGAAGCAGCTGTCTTGTCAGTTCATTATATGTTTGAGCAGGTTTATGCATGCCAATTGTAGAATTGTTTCAAGCTTAATTTTGTAAATATATTGTGGTTCATGATTATGAGGTTTTTTTATTTATTGGCTTGAGATCAAAGGCAGTGCCTTGGCGAAGCATGCTGAAAGGAGCAGCGATAGATTTCAGTCCATTAACCGCTTGGGGCGTTCTTGGTGGAAGTGGTGAGTACCTTTTAGGATTTCAGTCCTTGAACTAGATTTCTTACTTCATTATTCTGTATGGAAGTTATCTTACAACTAACCGCTTTGCAAGACTTGTCATTCATTTCTAGATTTGTCACATCGCCCACTCACACTTAACAACCACTGTCACATACTGTACTGCTCTTGAGCCATGCTGCCGGTGCAAAGACTACCCCCCCCCCCATTTACTTTCCAATTCCATTTGCAGTACTATGGTTCAATATTACATAGGATGTTGTGTTTTAAAGCCAAAGCATAAGTTTCTCTTGAGGAAATGAAGACGAAACCTCTTTGATATGCATTTGAAAACTCTTTCTGCAAATTATAAGGTCAAAGGTTCAAACTTTTTCCAACAACCAAACATCCATAAAACTCTTACTAAATGCGTCACCTATTATAAGAAAATGGATGTGTCTTGCAAGTTACATGGTTGTGCAGGGCTATGGTCCTTTGTTAAGGAATTGAGTTTCTCATGACCAAAAAGAACACATGGACTTTTCTTTTGTTGGCCTTACCATTGCATGCTTGGTGACTATCTAATATATTATCATCACTTTTATCTTACTAAATTCCACAAAAAAATAGGCTTGCAATGGATGTCATAAATCGCTTAATAGCTGCTTCTTGCTGGCAAAACATTCATGCTGTTCCACAACACGGGGCTGTCTTTGGGATAAGGGTAGTTGATGGTTATGGAGCACGTTGATCTAAGGATGGAACGAAGGTATATTTATGCTATTGTAGTGATCCTTGTAACTTCATGTATACTTGCATTGATGGATAACGTGCTAGGAAACAGAAAAACATGTACAGATTGAATAAGGGTTGGCTTAGGCTTAAAACATGCTAAATTTTCAAGAAAAACATGAAAGTTATGCTAATTGAGGCCTCCTTTTTCTTGTGGATAAAAGAACAAATTCCAAAAATCTGGAGAAGACATCCAAAAGAGAAGAATAAGAGAGAGAGCACGAAAGGCTATGTATAAGAGCACCTAAATCCCATTAAGACCCTATTCTATTCTATACTGTTCTCTGTACAATATCTTGGTACTCTGCTGAGTACTCCTAATCTGAGTGCATGTAACGATGGATTCCTCATGAAATCGATAGATTGGTGAATCTAATCAGCTTATCAGAGTAGCTTGTTGTGAGATTTGCATGGTTTGTACAAGAGAGTGGAATTAACAAGTGACTTTCAGTGTTCTTAAATTGACTACTCAAAAGTGCCCATTTATTATTGAAAAGCATTTTCCATCGGATTATATTATTTGAGCTGAAAATTAAAAGAAGACATTCACAGAAATCAGTTGCTATAAGTCCCTCCACTCACTGACAAACAGTAAGGCAGGCAGTTCCACCATCTAGATTTTGAGGCACAGCCCTCCATTCCCAACTCTCTCGCAACCGGTTTACTGGCGCTAATGGTAGTTTTAGGAAAGCATGCATATAACTGTTTCTTTTAGTGCTAAAACCTATTATTGGATTGTAAATTTTGTCCTAAAAAACGTGCCCTGTAACAATGCAAATTCCGTTGGCTTTTTGCTGACACTGAACCTGACCCTGTTATCAATGCCCAAGTTTCAACTCACCCATTGTTTTTGTTCATTTCAGTTCATTTCACTCAAAGAAATGGAAGCATTAGTTTGCTTGAGGGGGCATTTCGACTGGCATCCTTGAACTATATACTGTCTCATAGTAATGCCTTAGCCCTACCCTCGCTTTCCTTTTGTGTCATTTCAGTTAATAGGATTTCTTGAACTACTCATGGAAGATGGTCACTTAAAGGGATTGAAGCATAGTTTGTGTGAGGGGGCATTCCTAGTGGTGTCCTTGATCTGTAAAATTGTCATCATGATAGCAACTTGGATACAAAGTTTTCAAAGAAATGATATCTTAATAGCAGTGCTCAGTTCCATCTTATGATACTGACTGGGACTTTAGAGATCATTGATCTTTATTGATGTTCAATCTCTGCTTGATTTAAAACTTGAATAGAAAGTATTTCTGAGCTTGGCTGGTCAGGGGCAATAATCGTTATGGCACTAGCATTGGTTTGGTGGTGTCTATGCACATCTTGATGTATCTTATGGGAAAGATATCATAGGTTTGCAATCATTCCTTAAGTAGCTATCACTCGGTAACATGTCCTGCCTCGTACTCACTTGTTCTTTGTTTATGTGACAGATGTATTTACATTAAGGTCGATAAGCAACCTATATAGAGTGTGACATGTCACAGTACAGGTTATTCAGGCAACCTGGAAGAATTTTTGAAAATTTTGATTGATGATGGCACCAAGATTGCATCAATATTATCTCAAGGCAGTAGCAGATCAAGGGCTGATCGCAGTCCGCAAGCACTTGTGCATATTACAACTGTTAAATGAACCATCCTTGTCAACCCCTCCCTCCATTAACATTTAGTGTATGTAATTATCTTGGGGACAGTTGATGTTAACATTTTTAAGGATTCTCAAAAGCATGCAGCATACACCGGCTAAGGACAATTTATGTTTTCCCCTCACTTTGTTACTTCTCTCTAATTATCTGAATGGTCGTGCAGTTTGGATTTATTGCTTTAGCACTGTTGATATTTGAAGTTCTTCTATTGTCAATCTATTAACCCCATATGTCTCCTGGTCTAGCATGAATGACACTCAGTTTCTCATGAACACCGTTGGTGTCATGGTTCCATCAATTTCCTTTTGAACAAGGTTGATGTGGTTAAATCTCCTTGTGTTTGTAAGTGGTGTTCGTCCTCTTGTTTAAACTTAAATACGTAGTTGCTACGAGATTTCTTAAAGTTACAGAATGATGAGAGCTGCATGGAGAAGATTGCAAACACAAATACTAGGGTTTCATTGATCTGACACTGATGTTACCTGCTTTGCACTCCTCTTTTAGGTGCTTTAGGTAGTCTAGTCTCTCCCGGGTCATTGTCGATGTTGAAGCAAATTGCAGTTTACTTTTAGCAGCACTATCTCCAAATTGATCTGCTCTATCGTTTAGTTTCTGCTGATAAAAACGATTCAGAAAAAGAACTGATTGCTTTACCATAAAACTTTTGATATTGTCCGGAGAACTTTCCGCATTTGCAGATGATAAATAACTGAACAGCTTTCGGCGACGCTTTTGAAATTACCTCTTTGCACGTTAAGCTCCTTTTCTTCTTTTTCAGTGGAAAGGCTAGAAATGCTGCAAGAGCTGTGGAAGTCTGATGCTTGTTAAGATAGAATATTCAGCTGGTAGGGCTTTGTGGTGGCTTTTCTTTCTCTTGAAATAAGATAACATGGGCAGACCAGACCATCTTCTTCCCAGTTATCTCATTGTGCACTGTTATTATAACCTTTAATCGCTTGTTTTTCTTTTGATTCAATCGGGAGGCTTGATGAGTCTTGTACAATACAATGGGATGGCTATCTCCTAGGATCATCAAGACGAAGTAAACAAGCTAAATCTACATAATAAAATTGAAATTGATGAATTAATGGAGGCAAGTAACATCCTCCTACCAAAACTCTACTTTTCCTACTTTATAAATTATTAGAACATGCCCCCTGTTGGCTCATCAGTTTTCCCATCTAACATCATAATCACATTCACTATTATTAATGGTGGTGGTGGTGATCGTCGTCGTCGTCATCTGTCTAGATTTTGTTCCTTGAGAATCAAAATCCAAGAAGATAATTAAATAGTAATGAACGTAAGCAAAACACTAAACTCCCATCAGCACTTTATCCTTGGAGGAGATTAATGCCTGTATGTTTGAGCTCATATGAGACTGAACTTTATAAAGGGTTCCCTCGTACGTTTGAGGTCAGCTTTTGACTTTTGAGGACTTCTTTCTTATTTTTTTCACTGTGTTTTTTTTTTTCTTTCTTTTTTCAGTTGGACAGGGAGGCATACAAATCTACAAATTGTTAGATATGTAGAGTTCATCTTTGTGGATAAGTCAGTCAGTCAATCTGAGCCTTTATCATCATCTACTAATCGCACAACCATGAAGTCTACTGCTTGAATCAATGAGAAATATTTACCAAAAATATAAAATTTACTGCGGCACTAGAGAGAGTTTAATGTGTATTGCCTTGCCCTTCACCAAATTAGCTAAGAATATTAAACTCGGGGTAAATTGGTTTTTTCCATGTAATTCATTTATTATTTTTGTTTTGAATGGAGGTATAAAGGTTTTTTTTTGTTTTTTAGAAATGTAAAATACTTTTATTATCCTTAAAAGAAAAAAAAATTTATAACATTAAGCGTTATCTAAGGGTCGATAACTGGAAACGTGTGTTGACCTGTTTTGGATGGATTATTATCAGAGTATTTTTTTTTCCTTCTTTTTTTTTTCTTCCCTAAAAATTCATGCTTGGCAATGAAAATTTTTGGTTGTCCCATTGGTAGTGAATATTTGAGTACCATTTCTCATTATTTTGAATTTTTAATTTGTAGCTTTGGTACTTTTATAAGTTTTTTTTTAATTACATTATTTAATCTAAATTTTTTATTTTTTATTTTTAACCGATTCTTTTTTTTTATTTTTTTTATGAAATTTTAATTGTTTTTAATTTTATCCTTCAACTAAAAATTTAAATTTGTTATTTTTTTTACTTTTGATCCACATTCTCTTGGTGGTTTCTTCTTTAATTATTTTGTAAAATTAATTTTTTTAATTTATCCCTTCATTACAAAATTATTCATCGTCCAATTTTTTTTTAAATTGGATCCTTGTGATTTTAATTACTATATTTTCTTTGAAATCTTCTTTTTGTGATTATTTTTTTAATTCCAACCTTGATATTTAATTTATTGAAATTTAAGCTTCGTAGTTTTTTCAAATTTGGTGGTTCCAATCAAATGGCACAGGTCACAAGCTCACATCGTTTTTTATTACTTATTTTTATTTTTGATCTCATTATTTGTTATTGATTTTTTATATATAAAAAAAATAGGCTTCATGGTTTTTTTTATTTTTATTTTTATTTTTATAGGGTTATTTCAATCTCATGATAAGATTTATGGGCTCGGTAAGTTAGTTCAAGTGGGCTCGCATTTATTTTTTTTTTTGCTTTTAATTATTGTTTTTCTATGATTTATTTTTTTATTTTATCTTTTTAATATTTAATTTGTTATAGCATGGGTTAGCATCGGTTTTTTTTATATAATTTAATATTGGTTTTTTTATAAAAAAACAATATACATCGGTTTTTTTATTTTTATCATTTAATATTTGTTTTCAAAAAAACAATATGCATTGGATTTTTTTATCATTTAATATTTGTTTTCAAGAAAAAACAATATGCATCGGCTTTTTTATTTTGTTTTTTATTTTTATTATTTAATATTTGTTTAAAAAAAACAATATACCTACGTTGACTAAATATTTTTTTTCTCAAAAAAACATTTATCCAACTCAAGGCGGGTTGTTCTATAAAAAATTGCTTGATGAAAGTTCTGTGAGATACAATTGAAAAAATATTTTGCAGTATAAAAAATATGGAGCACGTCAAACTTGCTGTTTAATTTTATCAAAATTTCATTTTGTTGTGGCAGGCCAGCCAGCTTTACGTACCCCCCCTGCAATGAAAACTATGCTACTACAAACTTTTCTTTTCTTTTTTTTTTTTTTTTGTGAAACAGATGCTTTTCTATTAAAATATTGTTTTTTCAAGGTTGATCATTTCACACTCTATTTTTTTTTTTACTGTTTTTTTCTCTTTATATTTGAGATGGCGTGTTTGGGATTGTAGTTGATGTTATTTTTTAAAGTGTTTTTTACTTAGAAATATATCAAAATAATATTTTTTTATTTTTAAAAAATTATTTTTGACATCAGCGCATCAAAACGATCTAAAAACTTCAAAAAATATTAATTAAAAAAAATTAAAAAAACGCTTTTGAAATACAAAAATAAGTAGGATTATTTTAAAATAAACTTAGACATCAATTGAAAGTAAATCTTCCTTCCCGAGTAAGGACACTCTCTATTGAATTTGTATGAATGTTAATTATAAAATTTAATTAAAAAAATAAACCCTGATAAGTCGATGTAAAACCTAGCATGGATTGGTTTTATTTCAAATTATTTTAGAGATCAATTTAATTAAATTTAAATTAATCAAATTAAATTTAGATAATAATATTGTTAATTTCACTTAAAAAAACAAAACAATATCTTTTAACAAACTCGGGTCTAATAACTATACTCCAACCCTCAAAATTGAAGTGTAGTTTTTAATTTACATGAAATTCTTTGCAAATTGAACTTTATGTAAGCTATGAAAAACACTTGCAGACAATGTGGGCTAGAATATATCGTGGACCACATGAATGGAATCACCATAAAATTAAATCATATATTTTTTAAAGAAAA
>Ga0325402_1003009_pt1 | contig 15020 bp, 14 predicted proteins | sample PopdelMetagenome_22_FD_207212 | JGI IMG/M metagenome (GOLD analysis project Ga0325402, IMG submission 207212) | Populus deltoides microbial communities from Bellville, Georgia, United States - Xylem-PdKOR-R3 | ecosystem: Host-associated > Plants > Phyllosphere > Stem > Wood/Secondary xylem... | reverse complement strand
GGATTGAACAACTCGAGTGATGGCTCATTTGGCCTTGTTTTTAATTAAGGCTTGTGTATTCTCTAGAAACGTGGAAAGTGAAAAGGGGAAGCTCAGTCTGATATCTAATGCCGGTTTATTCCTTGAGACTAGCGATAATGATGTTAAATCAAAATCAAGAAAGTGGAATTTAAGATGAAATAAAGCAAATATATTCAATTTTGCTTCCTTTCTAATAGCTGTTGCGGAGCTACCTTTTTTTGCCTTAAGTGTTTGTAGCTTTGTTAATCCCATTTGAGCTCAATACTAACAAGTCACCAAGATTCGTGAATGATAGGCCTTAGCATTCTTAAAAATGCCATTACTCAGTTACTTCCTGCTGAAATCGGTTCTTAGGAATTAGAGCACGAGAAAGTCATACCATTCAAGCATTTTTTGTATGAATTGGCTGCTCTCAGGTCTTCAACCCGTGACCTCTTTGTTAGGCCCGTGCATTATATTTCTCCATCAAATGGGGGGAATTGTACAGATCCTGATGTACTGATGTAAGAATCCCAAGCAACCATCCAGGCATGACTTAATTTGTTTATTGTGTTCTTGTTTGCAGATCAGGCTTGAATTTTGAATCTATTTGGTGAATCATTGCTAAACCAGATGTTGTATTAATCTTTTGCATTATTGTAGTTTTTTTCTATTTGATGCATGGGAAATAGAGGGATTTTTCCTCATGGGGCTGGTCTTAGTGGTACTGAAATTTCTTAGATATCAGAGCTTGTTTAAAAGTAATCATCATAATTACAGTGTTTGTATATACATTGTAGTTTTATTTATTTGATGCTATGAACCTCTCTTGTGAATCTGTGTTCCATAGACCAATGTCCTGTGTGTTGGAATTATTGTGCCTCTTACTAACAATCACTATTAAACATAGGGAAAAGAGGAACTTTTGAAGTGCTCCGCATTCCTTTTCTTTTCTTTTCATATTCATTCAATTTCTCAAACCCTTGCTTTAACATATTATTATGCCAATATCTGAACATATCTCTTGTATCGAAGACCTGAATGCTAAATTTTTCTTAGCGCCAGGTAATGTCTGAATCTTGACTGGCACTTTCAGGTAAAAGGTTCAACATCTCTTAATATTTTTTGTTTGGATCCTGGTCTGTGCAGGTTTCTCAGTGGATGAGTAGCAACAGGCTCTGCAATTTCTCACCATCTGACGATGCTGTGCGGCTGGATCTGATTGGCAAAGTTCATGGACTGGAATCTGCTGAGAGCTACTTCAAAAACTTGGATGAAAAGGATAAAATTCACAAAACATATGGTGCTCTTTTGAACTGTTATGTCAGAAGTGGTCTTGTTGAAAAGTCCCTTTCCCATGTGCAGAAGATGAAGGAGCTGGGTTTTTTTTCCACTGCTTTGAACTACAATGATCTCATGTGCCTCTATGTGAACACTGGCCTGCTAGAGAAAGTTCCTGATGTGCTTTCAGATATGAAGGAGAATGGCATTTCCCCTGACCTTTTCAGCTACAGAATTTGCTTGAAATCTTATGGGGAAAGATCTGACTTTGATAATGTGGAGAAAATTCTACAAGAAATGGAGAGCCAGTCGCATATCTCCATGGACTGGAGAACATTTGCTACAGCAGCCAATATCTATCTAGAAGCAGGTCTGAAAGAGAAAGCACTTGTCTACTTGAAAAAATGTGAAGAGAAGGTTAATAAAAATGCACTAGGCTACAATCATTTGATTTCGCTCTATGCAAGTCTTGGGAACAAGGATGAGATGATGAGGTTGTGGGAGCTTGCAAAAGCCAACTGCAAGAAGCAACTCAATAGAGATTATATAACCATCTTAGGATCTCTAGTCAAGCTTGGTCACCTTGAAGAAGCTGAGAAATTGCTGCAGGACTGGGAATCATCTTGCCAATATTATGATTTTCGAGTTCCAAATGTCGTCCTGATTGGGTATTCTAGGAAAGGTTTACCTGAAAAAGCCGAGGCAATGCTTCAAGACATAATAGAAAAACAAAAGATGAAAAATCCAAGTAGTTGGTCTATTATTTCAGCAGGGTATATGGATAAGCAGAATATGGAAAAGGCTTTTGAATGCATGAAAGAAGCTCTGGCTGCAGAGACAGAAAATAACGGGTGGAGACCGAAACCTGCAATGATATCCAACATATTGAATTGGCTTGGTGATAACAGGGACGCCCAAGAAGTAGAAGCATTTGTGGGCTTGTTGGAGACTAAGGTTCCAAAAAGTAGGGAAATGTATCATGCGCTCATCAGGTCGTATATCAGATGTGGGAAAGAAGTGGATGGACTTTTAGAGAGCATGAAAGCTGCTGATAATATAGATGAAGATGAGGAAACAAAGACAATTCTTAGTTCAAGACAGCAAGTATAACGATTGAGTCGCTCGATTTTACTGGTTCTCCCCAAATTCTTAGACTAGATGCTGCCAAATCCTGGCAAGGTGCATGTGCACATTCAACCAATTAGTGAAAAGGGCTTTCAGATTCTTCGACAATCTAGCTTCAGCTTTCAAATTTGTATGGAGAAATATTTGAATCATTTCCCTTCCCCTCAAAATTAATCATTGGGAAATTATTTTGTTAAATATTGAAAGTAATTAGCAGTAAAAAATGTTGATCCCCACAAACACTTCTCTAATATTTTCATGGATTTACTCTGCTTAGAATTAAGTTTTATAATGTTTTTTATAATATTTTTATATTGTTTTAATGGAAGATAATATCAAAAATAAATTTTTAAAAATAAATATACAAACACCATAATAATTAGAAACAACACCCATAATGAAATGGGCTTTTATAAGTTTTCACTATTGGTGTAAGCCCACTTTCCTTTTGCTTTTTTTTGGTTGAAAAAAAAATTGTGGGGTTGGAACTAGAAACTACACGCTGGAGGAGTTCGAAGTTTTTTCCGGTCTTCTAATTTTAATTAGAATCCAAACAGGGCACTATCTAGCTCGAGCTCACTCAACCATAATCTACTTTATAAATCTCACTTATCTTCCACAGAACCTAAAACCCACGAGAGGAGAAAAAAATGGCCAAAGATGAAAACGGCACCGCGTCGGATAAAGGCGGCGACGTCGTAGAAAGCAGCGGAAAATCAAAAGACAAATCTCGAAAACAAAATTCCGAATCCGAAACACATAGAAGGAGGAGATCGCGAGATAGCACTGATTCCGAGTCGGAGTCAGAATACGAAGACACCAAACGCAGAAAATCGAAGCGAAAGTCACGGAAACGGAACAGAAGTAGAAGAAGCTCCGATTCGGAGCCGGAATCAGAGTCGGATTATTCGAGTGAGAGTGAAGAATCGGAGAGGAGAAGAAGGAAGAGGAAGGAGAGGAAAAGAAGGGAAAGAGAGGAAGAGAGGGAAAGGAAAAGGAGGAAAAGAGAGAAAGAAAAGAAGAGGGAAAGGAAGGAGAAAGAAAAGAAAAAGAAGGAGAAAGGGAAAAAGGGAGCAGTTACTAATTCATGGGGCAAGTATGGGATTATTAGAGAAACTGATATGTGGTATGATTTTTTTAGTCTTTCTTTAATAAAAAAATGTTTTTTTTTTTGTAATTTTGAAGATGCAGTATTATGAAGTGTTGTGTGTGTTAAAGTAGATGAAATTTGAATAATAATAATTTTAGGGTTCGGAAATGGGAAATTAGATCATTGTAGCAAGTTAGTGGAGGTAGGATGTATAGGCCTATTGAGATGGATTTTTCAGTTTTTCTTCTTCTTCTTCTTCTTCTTCTTCTTCAATGAATTGAGAGTTTGGGCTTGCTTGCTAGCTCGCTCTACAAATTTTACTACTTTTCCTTCCTCTTCTTGTTTTTTTCTGTTTGCTTGTTTGGGTGCCTTGGACAAAATTTTGTTAAGGAAAAGTAGTGGAAATGAGAAACCTGAAATCACAGTAACTTAGTATCAGGGTCATATTAAGGCCTATAGAATTGAGCTGTTTATGTTTTTACATCATCATATGTTGAGATTTTGGTCTGCTGGAAGGGTTTGGGTAGTAAATATGCAGTAGAAATTTTGTCATTGACGCTTTTTTGTTACGAAATTGTGAAAGCTATGCATATTTTATGCTGCTCGTTTGTTTTATTGATGGCAAATTCAGTTAAGAGAATATGTTGAAGTTTGAATATTTGATGTCCAACAGTTATTTTGGTAATGTTAAATACAAAACCTTCATTTTGAAAATCTTGGACTTTACTTTTTTACTTAATCTGTACAAGAATCTAGGTCTAATAGAATTGAGTGATTTGGCTTTTTGTCACATGAGGATTTGTACCTCAAAGTTGGTTGGATTCTAGGTTTTGTAACTTCTGTTTCTAAATCTTTCATCTTGTGCGTAAACCATTGGTTGAGAATTACTAGTTTTCCCTTGGGTCAACCTTATTTTCAAATGTTCACACTCCATTTAATAAATTAGGTTAGACAAACATAAGAGACCTGGGTTCTCGGGAATGCTAAATTAGTGGCTGGGAGTAAATTGACATGTTAAGAATGTTTCCTCGATTAATCTTCCATGTTGTTGACATGTTAAGAATGTTTCCTTGATTCATCTTCCATGTTGCTTCACATGTTATGCTGTTTCTTAAGCTTCATTCAGAGTTTGAGGTTGCTGTGATGTTATTAAACTTGTTTCAATACCACTTCCATTTTCCTGTCAAATCATATTGTCTGATAAATTCTATACTTGCTTTAGATTTTATCCTTCTTTTGCATAACTGTACTCCAGTGATCTTATATATTAATCTCTATTTTGTAGGAATAAACGACCAGAGTTCACTGCATGGTTGTCAGAAGTGAAACAGGTATTTGTTTTATGGTTTTTCTATTAACCCATGCTACGTTTTATATATATATATATATATATATTTTTTTTTTTTTTTGGGGAGGGGGGGAGTTATTTATAGGCAGGTGGGGATGGATTGAAACTTGAAATTCATGATGTTAATTCTGTGAATTCTTTTATATCCTGTTTATCCTACTTCTGTGGACCATGCTATTTGGAGCTATAGGTCATGTTTTAATTGTTTGGATCTCTTTAAAGGTGAATCTAGAAACCCTGCCAAACTGGGAAGAGAAGCAAATGTTCAAACAGTAAGTACATAAAAAATTCTTGATTCCATGCATTTCTTTCATCGGAGAAACAACTGATGAAATATAGCTTAGTATGCAGCTTTGGTGCAACTTTCCAACTGAATTTTGAGTACTGTCCTAATTTCTTAGTGTCAATGATTTTACAGATTCATGGAGGATCATAACACGGCAACTTTTCCTTCCAAAAAGTATGTATCTTTTCTGATATCACATGGATGCTTATACACTCTCTTCAGTTGTGTTACTCCTTGAAAGGAACTTTGAATGTTTTATTATGAAAATAATACAAGGCAATAACGTTACTAGGTAAAAAGGAAAAGGACTGGGTGGGATTGGCGAATGGTCTATCCCTGCTGCCAATTTAAATTCAGTTAAAACCATGAGAAACTGTTATTATATTAGTTAGATTTTACAAAGAATTGCTCCATTTTTGTGGTTTCAGATATTATAATCTTGATGCTTATTACCAACATAAAATGGAAAAGGAACTGAAGAAAGGTTTCAAGAAGGTCATGGCATCAGAGCGTACTGTATTTAATGATGAAGAACAGCGTCGGTATGTCACTCTTCACAATCTCAGTCTAATAAATTGAAAGGGATCTGGCATTCCATTTTTGTTGCAGTTTTCGTAGGTTGTTACATCTAAATGCTATTTGATTTATATACTGCCATACTTGCTGCTGCTATCCTTCTAAGAATCAATTTTCCATACACATGCATCATTCCCTGTTCTTTCTCATTGTTCTTAACCTTGATTCCAAGTTCTTGGTCACCTGTTAGCTTTCCTCACTCCTCACTCCTCACTCTCTCTTTAGAGTTTGAAAATGTGGAGATTTTCCATAGAATGTTAATTTTTGTGTTTTGTGAGCTAATGGTTTAATCTGGTTTAATATGGCTGATTTTATACCTGTAAATATGTTTTGTATGTTTTATTTTCTTGCAAAACTAGTCTGAAATGGCTATGCATCCTGAAGTTCTTTAAGTTGATCAGTTAATCTTTGCTAGGGACCTCAAACTAAATAAACAAGTACACCTGTAATTCCACACTAGGTAATTTGAACTAGTTATGAACTGCTGAAGTGCAGAACATAAGAAAAAAATTACATTGATTGTCTTTCAAGTTTTGTTACCAATGCTGGTTTCGTTGACTGAAAACCATGACAGGTTTATATTTTTGTTTTTGTTTTTTTCCAATTATTTTCATTCATTTCTTCCAGGCAAGAACTAATGCGAGAACGTGAAAAGCAAAAGGAAGCAGAGGTGGAAGCCTTAAAGTGTTCTATGCAGAGTGGAATGGTTAGCTTCCTTTCCCTTTCTAATTATGGATTATTTGTTGAAATCTAGATGTGCTGGGAAATTATGCTTGTCTCATCGTCTTGATTTGAATAGGCACAAGCAATGAAAGAACAAGCCCAGCTGAGAGAAGAGATGGCTTACCAGTACAAGCTTGGCAATTTTGAGGTGATGAAAACAATCTTGCTTTGTCTTTGCTGTTCAATTATCTTTTTTCTCCAGCTTATCATTGATAAGTCACATTACATTTATAGGCTGCGGCTGCTATTCAAAGAAGGTTGGACCCAGATGTTGCTATGTGAGTCTTACTAGCTTTAACGCGAAAGCCTAAACTATTACAGATTCATGTATTTCTCATCTTATAACATGCACATGGATCCTGACCGCCAAGCTGCCAAAGATATCACTTCTGGTGTTGATATTTATAGTTGACTGCCAAGGAAAACAAATGGATCATCTTAATGTTTTGGGGCTTAGGCATTTGTGTTTCTCATCATCTATGCACTTCCAGTTTTTGCAGCTACATAGGAATGCTGTATTTAGCAGCCATTGTATCAGCAGTAATGTTAATTCTGATTTTTCTACGCATTGCAAGTGTTCCTACCGCATGCCATCTATGTGCAACGAGTTGTGTCAACTTTTGGGACGGGTTTAAGTTTCTACATGCAAAAGTGGAAGTTCTGTGCTAGGCTGTGTTGTCTTCAAAGCTTACTTACATGTTAGGCATCACCATCCAACAGATACATTCATCGAAAAGTGAACATAAATTAGCACACCCCAATACAAAGAGAAGACGATGATGCACAACTGATGTAGATTCTGTTTCCTCCACTCACTGTTCTCTGTTTATCTTAAGCTTCTTGTAGAGCGCACAAAATTAAGGAGATAAAAAAAAGAAGGGAAATTAAATAGTCGAGACCACAATTCCTTGAGCACCTTTCCTTCACAAGCAAGCAGCATATTTTTCCAGTGCCAGGCATGCTTGTATTACATGAAAGGTACCGGTAGCTTTCAAAGTTCTACAGGAACATATGCTGGGTTTGTTGACCAAATGAAGGGAAACAGCAACAACTAAAGTGAGAAAAAAAGGGACTCGGCGTATGCTAAATTTCTGTAAAGAAGCGTCGACAGTGGAGGTGGTGTTTTTACTTGTTAGGGTAGTTTAGTGTCTCAGATCCAAAGTGAAGTGGAGGTGCTCTGAACCAGCTAGCCCAAGCCAAATGTCAAGGATTTTGTGCGACAATTACAGAGACTTGTGCCTTTTGGTACTGCGACAATTACAGAGACTGGTGCCTTTTGGTACTGCCGCATGTGTTTTTTATTTAAAAATATATTAAAATAATATTTTTTAATTTTTTAATATTAATATATGAAAACAATATATTGACACAAAAATACTAAAAAAAAATAATTTAAAATAAAAAAAAAACTCTCGAAATTTGATGAAAAGCCAGAGTATTATTTTTATAACCAAAACCAGGCATCTAGAAACCCTATCATCTAATCGTCCCGAGGGTTCTCAATTATTTGTGTGTGTCAAAACACGATTTAATTTTTTTATTTATTGAAAGATCATGATAAGTTTCGTATTTAAAAAAACATATTATTAATAGAAAAGAAGTAAATACATAAATAAAAAGTAGAGTTTTAATTAAAGAAAATTTTAATAAAATTCATAGGCAAAAACTATTTGCTAGACACAATGATGTCTTGATAAAAATTAAAATTTAATTTTTTAATAGAAAAGTTTCATGATAAAATAAACACCATCAATTTTTTCCATGTATTTATTATAGATTTAAATAGGCAAGGAGTGCAAAACAAATATAAGACAATCTATTCCTTGTTCATGGACTTCTTGGTAACCGTGGTGGGAACGGGAACGGGAATGGGATGGAACAAATAATAAAGAAAACAAAAGCTAAGCTAAGCTCCAAAGCAGAGCCAATTGATCAGGAGCGTCCACTTCAAAAGCCGCAGTACATGGATTCTCTCAAAATATTTGTTTCTTAAAATGTTTTTTTTTTTAATATTAAAATAATATTTTTAAATTTTTTTAATTTATTTTTAATAATAATACAGTAAAATAATCCAAAAATATTTAAAAAAATTAATTAAAATTTTAATTAAAAACAAATTAAAACTCACTCCCATCCAAACACTCCCTAAACTCTCTTAATCTCTGCAGAAACATATCAATGGTATCTTTGTCTTAAAACCAAAAGCAAAATTATTAAACTACAGCTGAAATTTATTCCAAATCTAAAACACACCCTTTTTTAGCTTCCACTCCACTGTCCCTTCCCTTTTTTCTCTCACTAAAAATACTTTCCCTTTTCTGTCTCTCCCGCTCCCTCTACCCCTACTTTCCCTCTCTAGTTCTTGAACATTGAGAGATAAGAGAGCAAGAGGTACATACAGTGGCAGTGTGTGTAGCGAGATGAGAGGACCTTTAGGGGCAGTGATAGGGAGGTACCCTTCAAGTGATGGGAGTACTCAAGTTGGTGGAATCATTAGACACAACAGGAAATGTCGAGATGTTGCATTTCTTGTTATTTTCATAGCATTCTGGGTTGCTATGATTGTTAACTCTAGCTTTGGATTCAACAAAGGAAACCCTTTAAGGCAAGTATCTTTTTTAGCTTTTGTTTATAAACATACTCACTTCGAAAACCCAAATGGGGTATCTTTATTTTCTTTGGTAATTTTTGCTTATTTGTGATTTTCATGTTAAGATTTGCTGTCTCTTAAATGGGATCGCTTTTTTAACATTTGTTAGTATTAATTTATTAAATTTGTTATTTTTAGCTGTATTTAGAAAAAAAAAGCAGCTATGCATTTGCTCATGTTATCTGAGTAGTCTTTACTTTCATGTGAAATTTAGAACTTCCATATGTTACGTAAGTCTCTCTGTTTTTTTTTTTTTAGCTTTTTTATTGTTTATCTGTTTGGTTGCAAAGAAAATTAATGAAGCAAAAATTGAAAATGGGAATTAGGAATGCCATCCCAAGTTTTAATGAAAATCTCTCTTCAATTTTGGTCAAGTGGTTTTGTATTTGACAGGTCAATAGAGATTTTCAACTTTTCTAGTGCCAAATTTGAGCTCTAGACTGTGAGATAATAAATTTCCCACTGAAGGTGTTGGCAACTTATAATACATGTTTTTTGGATAGCAAACGATACATTGCTTCACATTGACTGGTTGCTACTTCAAATCTGTGAAATTACTGTATGTAGATTTTGGCTACATTAAGCATCTTTGCTTGTGTGAATTTTCCAGTTTTGCTTTGATATGTTTTTTTTTTTCCATCTCCATTTTGCTCTTTGTTGTGCATTATTATGATTGCTTTTGCTATGGCTTATCAGGCTTACTTATGGGCTGGACTACAAAGGAAATGTTTGTGGTGACAGACATGCACACCCTGGTCTTCGTGAATTGGAGCTTACATATTGGTTAAATCCTAACCAGGTCTATCTTAGTGGTTTGAAGAACAGCCAATTCAAGTTGGCTAATGCTCGGACTATATGCTTGTTGGACTGTCCCATTCCCTCAGAAGATGCACTTAATTGGGTGTGTGATTATCCAGAAGGAGAAATCCGTCTCTCTGTGGATGATTGGATTGATAGGAACTATGACTATTTTGAGTTCCTCACTCCTGAAATGAGAAACACCTCTCTTCAACTTCAGGGTCCCTGTTACCCTGTGATATTCCCAAGTGTAAATGGTAAGTAAACTATATTCTGTTTGCGAGGCACAACTTTCTGAAGTACTATCACGAGGATATTAGGGTGCAACTATTTTGATTGATTACAGGCATATTGGTTCTTAACTTCAATTTTTTGTTTGCAAAATTGTGTATGTTTAATCTCAGTTTATTGGAGATGCCAATATCTTGCTCGTGCATCAAATGTATCTATGCGACATTGGCAGCAAATGGGTGGAGTGAACATCAATGAGGGCATTATACTAGACAAATCCATTCACAGGTCCATCAATGCTCGGTCATCAGTTTTGAAGGTTAGGGGACTTTCCCCTGCATTGCTTCTCTAGAATGATTATACCAGTGGATAAGTGAATTATATTACTTTATTCCTCCCTCTCTTTGTCATATGCATACTTTGTTTTTCCATGGAAACAACTATACATGTTGGGTTTCTGCTGTCAAAGTTCATCATTTATGTTTTGTATGCAGAGATACGTGGCTGACATTGAAAAGTCCTGGCCAGTATTGATTGTTTGTGGAGGACTCTTGCCACTATTTGTATCAGTGATCTGGCTACTGCTGATTCGGCATTTTGTTGCTGCAATGCCTTGGATAACAGTTGCCCTTTTTAATATTCTCATTATTGCAGTAACAATGTTTTACTACCTTAAAGGTTAGCTCTAATGCTTTATGATACAGCAGTATGTTGGCAATCATGGTAAAGGTAATTCTTATGAGGGTGGACTTAGAAAAACTTGGAATCATGGATTTAGCCAATTCTTTTAATGTAGTGCAGTAGCACTGCTTAGCTTGACCAATAAGAAAACAAGTTCCTTTTCTTTTTACAATGCTAAACGAAATAAAGATGTCCCTGTTTTGGGTTGTGGTTGTTCTGGTAGCTTTTCTGCTCTTGTTGGTGAAGTAGTTCTTCCTAAGTTTTTAAACAAAGAGTTTCCTTTTAGCCCTTTTTTGTTCAGCATTGATTGACTCTCCAGTTCTAAAAGTTTAGTTTTCTGTAGCTAACTTATTTTAGTCTCAATGGTCCCAAGTATTATGACAGAAGTTTCCTTGTACTCCTGAATGTGGCAATAATTATTGTGGAGATGTTAACCTGAGTTTATTCTGCTTTTGTCTAATTTAGCTGGATGGATTGGGAATGATGCGATCTCCCCTATCATTGGTGCACATGATCTGTACTACCACGTGTTTGGACGGGTGGGTTTCCTCATTAATGAGTATATGATTATCTCTCCCCCTCTCCCTCTCTAATATCATGATTTGCTGTGGTTTTTGCATGTGCATGTGTCATGTTATTTACTCAAGTAATTTTCATCTTTCAGGAGCTAAATCATCTCCGCGCTGCTGCTGTTCTGATGACTTTTATAATGGTTGTTTCCATCCTTACATCAATTGCCATAGTCCACCGCATCCTTATGGCTACATCTGTCCTCAAGGCTAGTATATATCTAACTCAAACTAAAATATAATAATGAATAAATGATTTCTAGAAACTTATGAGTTATGGAAGACTCACAATCATAGGCCCATTCAATGGTAATGCAGATTTTAGTGCTCCAACCTCAATAACTTATAATCTGGTAAATCTAATTGAGGGAAGTTTTGCAGATGTATTTGCATTTTAATTGTGGTCCATTCCTGAACTAGATTATAGTGATACAGCCAACCAGATCTCAGCTTAATTCTTATTCTTTCGCTGGGAACTTATAAATGCAATTATGCATTGCCCTTGCAAGTGTTAGGAATGCCTGATTGTTAAAACACCTTTCTGGACTGGATTACCTTTCAGCTCATCTGCACCTTGGATTCCACTGAATTGTGGTGCCAAATCAAGATATACCACTACTATCAACTACTAGACTACCAAGATATGCTCAATAGATGTACAGCACTTGGATGATCAATAATTCTAAATCACAGGACTATCTAGTACCTTGAAATCCGTACTCTAGAATTAGAAAATTCCCAGGATTGCTTCTTTTGCAGATGGTGTGCCTGAGCATATGAAAAAATTTCTTTTTTCTTTATTGAAAAGTGAGAATACCACTTTCTCAATAGTCTAATTGTGATGAGCTATATCTTCAGGCACAATTTGGTATTCATTATTGATCAACCACAGAATAGGTTGATGCAATTCTGAATGAATGAAGTACTCTTTTAATCTGTATGCAGGTTGCTGCAAAGGTCATAGGAGAAGTTCAAGCACTCATAATCTTTCCAGTGATGCCATATGCTATCCTTGGAATCTTTTATATGTTCTGGTTTGCAGCTGCATTCTATTTGTTTAGTTCCGGCCAGATTGTCCAGAACAATTGCAACTCCAATTGCTGTGCATATGATCTTGTATCTAAAAGGGTCAACTGTGATCGTTGCTGTGGTTATAGCATCCATTATACTCCCCACATATCAATTGCAATTTTTTTCCACCTATTTGGTTGTTACTGGGCCACCCAATTCTTTATAGCTTGCTCTTCAACTGTGATTGCGGGTTCTGTTGCCTCCTATTATTGGGCTCGTGGTGAGACATCGGTAAGACACTACATCATACGTCTAGTATTGAAAATTATGCAAGAATTGATTATGTGAATTCATCATATCCATGAAATGCTTGCGTTATATGCTTTTGATGGGATGGTCTCATTCTGACACAACCTTACTGCGACCACTCTGGACTTGATTGCTTTTAGTATCCATAGGAATGGTTTCTTTATGTTTGCATAATAATAAAGCATTTGCTGATCAACAAAAGCTGCAATTGTCAGTTACCTATGGGTACATTACCTACATTGTATTCCAGTTTGGATATGGAGAGAAGTGGGATGCAGACTAACTGGTGCTTCTAGATATTTTTTACTTCATCTGTTTTATTGTATGAATGAATTTGGACCTCTACACTGAATTTTCCCACCTTACTATTCCATGGATTTCAACTATTGTATGTATGCCATGTATACTCTTTCCCTATGTGCATTCAGAAGCACTTGTGGATCTCAGATACTTTGTATGTGCAAGTTGTACTGATTGACTATTGAAATACTCATTAGGTACTACACAGTAGCTTTCTTTATTCAGATTGAATTCCTGCTGTTACACTACTCTGTTACATTCATAGTGAAGTTCCTGCCCTTTGGGTGGCCTGATGACTGAATTTGTGTGTTAGCTTTTTCCATCGAAAGTGAAGCACTTGTGGCAGCTCTGAAAGTTGAGGTAGTGTGTTGACTGCCTATGGGCCAAAAAATCTGGACTTGTTTGCATGCATATGACAGATTCTGTTCATTAGTTAACTAATCTAGATGTACTTATAATCAATATTTTGCAAATTATGTTACCTGAGCAGAATTTTTTAAGCTGTTTATTTTTCACAATGCAGCCAGAGATTCCATTCCTACCTGTTTTTTCCTCTATGAAGCAGCTTATACGGTACAGCCTTGGTTCTGTGGCTCTTGGCTCCCTGGTGTTGTCATTTGTGGAATCTGTTCGCTTCATACTTGAGTCAATTCGTCGCAAACTGAAAGTTGCTAATACTACTCCTGAAAGCTGTATGGGAAGGACAGCATATCACACTTCTCGGTTTTGTTTTCAATGTATTGAGTGGATTATAAGATCTGTGAACCGCAATGCTTATATAATGGTAAGGTTCAAAACTATCAATTTCTCATATCATGTCTTGCATGGCTGCTTTGGTACATTTTGTAAGATATGCCCTGTTAAGTCACGGTAATCTAATATGGCAATGGGACTTGCCATTTGCAGTACAGTCCCCAATTATGTCCTTATTGAAGGATGAATAAGGATACCCATTGTTGTTCCAAAGACTTTACCTGCTTTATTTATTTAAAAAACTCCGGAATGGAATCAGTTGTTTTCACTTATTGGCAGTCACACAATTGTCACCATGTCATTATACATTTCCTTACTCCCAGAATTTATTTCAGGACTCATTGTCTGTTCAAGCATGGTTCTTTCATTGATCCGTATGCTATTTTCTTCTTTTTTTCTTTTACCTTTTGAATTTCACTGTTTATCCATTGTTTTCATGACTTCTGCAGATAGCTATAACAGGTAAAAGCTTCTGCAGAGCTTCTGCAATTGCAACTGAATTGATCATCAGCAACATCCTTAGAATAGGGAGGGTGAATGTGATTGGAGATGTCATTCTATATCTTGGAAAGTTATGTGTCAGCCTCTCAAGTGCACTTTTTGCTTTCCTGATGTTGGATACCCACAAATATAGATCGGCTCATAACAAGATTTCCTCCCCACTGCTTCCTGTGCTGGTATGTGCTTTAATTCCAAGCCAGACATCTAGATATTCAAATAGTTGCACAATATCTTTCCTCGGTACTTTTTCCATGCTATAGAAACCAGTGATTCAAAATGTCTTTATTTTGTGTGTTTCTGTACGGGTGCAGGTCTGCTGGGCCCTCGGTTACGTTGTTGCGACTCTCTTCTTCGCTGTGGTGGAGATGTCAATTGATGCTATCATTCTTTCATTCTGTCAGGATTCTGAGGAGCACCAGGGGACAGCACAATATGCTCCTCCTCTTCTGATGGAGACACTGGGTGATCAAAATGAGATGCAGAGACTTACTCAATGAAACATCCTAATGTATAAGTTGCTTATGTCGCAGTTGCTCAGTAGAATTTGATAATCTAGTCAATATTACTTGGTGAATGAACTTGGAAAGTAAAGGAAAAAGTCGCCAGTGCCGTTTCTATTTATTGTCCTTATTATTAGTATTTTGTTTTGTTCTCCCACGTCTTGGACTTTGGAGGCTGCCCACTTCAGTTTCCGCCTCTAAAAACCGCAAATTGCTCGGAGGAGGCTTTGCCAAAAACATCAAAGAACATTTTGGAGGCATACGAGGTACTCTTAATAATGTCTTGGA